>Ga0315282_10004161_pt1 | contig 25343 bp, 16 predicted proteins | sample YL17G07_20_MG_FD_203693 | JGI IMG/M metagenome (GOLD analysis project Ga0315282, IMG submission 203693) | Sediment microbial communities from Yellowstone Lake, YNP, Wyoming, USA - YL17G07_20 | ecosystem: Environmental > Aquatic > Freshwater > Lake > Sediment | place: USA: Wyoming | collected... | reverse complement strand
TCTCGGGGTCACTCCCGCCGGGAGACGGCGTCCCGGGCTGCCCTGATCCACCGGCGGCCGGCTTCTCGCTGAGCCGCAGCTTCGTGACGTCCTTGAACGCGTAGACGGCCTTGGCCCCCTCGGCGTCCGCCGTCTTGATCTTCTCGCTCGACACGAACGTCACGCCCTCGCCCATCCGCGCGGCCGCCGCCTTCAACTGCTCGGCAGAGAACATGTCGAAGCCGCCGCCCTTGGCCGCGCCCTCTTTCCCGCCGAAGCTCTCGGCCATTGCCTTCATCTGCGCCAGCGCGGCCTGGCTCATTGTCGTCGTGGTCTCGATCGTTCCGCTGCCGTCGGCCTTCACGTGCACGACCGTGGCGGACTGCAGGCAGCCAGCGAGCGCGCTCGCCACGGCCAGCGTTGCGAGAAGCTTGAAGAGTCGCATCGGAAATCCTCCCCAACAGAGGCGTCAGACCTCGGCCGGCCGACTGCGCGTCCGGCTCGTCCAGTAGAGATACGCGGGAACCCCGAGCAGAATGATGCCGAGCCCGATCAGCGAGTTCTTCGGCCCGGTGACGATTGCGTTGACGACGATGAAGAGCGCGGCCAGCACGAAGAGGACGGGCGTGGCCGGGTAGCCCCAGGTGCGGTACGGCCGGGCGAGATCCGGGCGCGTGCGGCGGAGGACCATCACGGCGGCAACCGTGAGGCCGAAGAAGATCCACTGCCCGAAGATGACGTAGGCGAGCAGTTGCTCGAAGGTGCCGCTCACGCAGAGGATCGCGCTCCAGACGCCGGTGGCGATGAGCGAGACCCAGGGCGTGAGAAAGCGCGGATGTACCGAGCTGAACGACTTGAAAAAGATCCCGTCCCGGGCCATCGCGTAGTAGACGCGCGGGGACGTGATGAAGTTCCCGTTGGCGGCGCCGGAGATCGAGAAGAGGATGACGAACGCGATCAGCGAGGCCCCGACGGGCCCGACCACCGCGTTCATCGCGTCGCTGGCGACCCGCTGCGACTTCGCGATGGCCTCGGCCGGGAGGACGTAGAGGTACGCGAGGTTCGTCACCAGGTACAGCCCGATCGCGAGCAGCGTGCCGACGAAGAGGCCGAGCGGCAGGTTCCGCTCCGGGTTGCGGATCTCTCCGCTGCTGAAGGTCGCCGCCTCCCATCCCTTGTACGCCCACAGGGAGGCCACCAGGGCGACGCCAAAGGCGCCGACCAGCGCGGGCGACAGTTCGCCGGGCGGTGGGGAAACGAAGTGGCTGCTGTCGCCGCGCCCGAAGAGGAACACCGCGCCGGAAACCGCCACGATCGCGCCGACCTTGATCACCGTCAGCACGTTCTGCAGAATGGCGCCACGTTTCACGCCCAGGTAGTTGACCGTCGTGAGCACGACGATGAGCGCGAGGGAGACGAGCTGCGCCGCGAGCGGGGAGAGCGGCACGAGGTACGGCAGGTACTTCGACGAGAAGGCCACCGACAGCGCCGCGATGGACCCGCAGTCGATGACGAGGAACAACGTCCAGCCGAACAGGAACGCGATCAGGCGGCCGTACCCTTCCCGGAGGTAGACGTACATGCCGCCCGCCTGCGGGTAGGCGGCACCCAGCTCCGAGAACGACAGCGCGCCGAAGAAGCTCAGCAGGCCGCCGACGACCCAGACGGCGAGGATCAGCACGGGAGACTTCACCTCGGCGGCGATGGTCGCAGGCACGATGAAGATGCCCGAGCCGATCACGGTGCCGACCAGGATGCCCACCACGTCCCAGAAGCCCAGCACGCGCGGCAGGTCGAGACGCGCCCGACTCTCTATCGCAACGCTCATCGTCGTGCACCCGGTCGTAACGGTGACAGGCCACCGAGCCGCAGAGACACGGAGACTGACTCTTCAGGAAAGGCCACGGAGGCGCAGAGACACGGGGATGGCCTTGCACGCCCGTGCAGGGCCTCTGCCAGGCAGCGCAGAGGACGCCGAACGCCCGAAGGGTCCGTTTACGATAGCACAGCCGACGGTCCAGGGCCGATGGCGCGACGGCTGGAACCGAAAACTGGCCCGTCCCTCGCTCGTCGGGATTAGAATGAGGCGCCTGCCCCCTCGCTCCTCGCCCCTGTCCGGCATCGGCCGTCGCCCCCAGCGCTTCACGAACGAGGACATATGGACTTCGATCTGCCGAAGGAAATCAGGCTGGTGCGGCGGACGGTGCGGGAGTTCGCCGAAAGCGTGGTCGCCCCGCTCGTCGAGGGGATGGAGGAGACCGACAAGTTCCCGACCGCGATCATCGGGGAGATGGCGAAGCTGGGGCTGCTCGGCATCGTCACGGCGCCCGAGTACGGCGGCTCCAACCTGGGGTACCTCGCGCGCACGGTGGCCGTCGAGGAAATGAGCCGCGTCTCGGCGGCCGTCGGCATCAGCCTGCAGGTGCACCACATGGGCGCGGCGGCGATCGGCGAGTTCGGCACCGAGGCGCAGAAACGAAAGTACCTGCCGGCGCTCGGCCGGGGCGAGTATCTGGGCACGTGCGCGATCACCGAGCCGACCGGCGGATCCGACCTGCTCGGCATGGTCAGCACCGCGCGGCCGACGAGCAACGGCTACGTGCTGAACGGCCGCAAGTGCTTCATCACCAACTGCCACCTGAGCAACGCCATCGTCACGGTGGCCAAGACCGGCGAGGGAGCGAAAGGCCTCAGCGCGTTCGTCATCGAGACAGGCACGCCGGGGTTTTCGGCCGGCCGCCACGAGCGCAAGATGGGCCTGCGCGGCTCGGACACCGGCGAGCTCATCTTCAAGGACTGCCGCGTGCCGCGCGAGAGCCTGGTCGGCAACGAAGGTGACGGGATGATGATTGCGCTCAAGACGATCAGCGAGGTCGGGCGCGCAGGCATGGCCGCGACCTCGCTGGGCATCCTGCAGGCGTGCTACGACGAGGCGGTGAAGTTCGCCAAGGAGCGCACGCTGTACGGCCGGCCGATCGCGCAACTGCAGGCGATCCAATGGAGCGTCGCCGACATCCACGCCCAGCTCGAGGCGTCGCGGCTGCTCTGCTACCAGGCCGCCTGGCTGAAGGACGCCGGCCGCGACTGCTCGGTGGAGACCACGCTGGCAAAGACCTACGTGGGCGAGGCTGCCGTCCAGGCAGCCAAGAAGGCGCTCGAGATCCACGGCGGCTGCGGGACGATGCTCGAATACCCGGTGCAGCGGCTGTTCCGGGACGCGATGGTGTGCGTCTCGGCGGGGGGCACGACCGAGATCGGCAAGATCGTCGTCTCGCGCGCCGCGCTCGCGTGAACGTCAGGCTACGGAGACAGAGAGGCACAGAGAGCCGACGTTCAACGGGCCACAGAGAGACGGAGGCACAGAGAACGGCCTCCGAAGCCTAGAACTGGTTTCATGACCCGAGCGGACGAAGGACAAAGGACCAAGGACGACATGAATCCGCTGAATATCGTTGTTTGTATCAAGCCGGTGCCGGACCCGACACGGTGGAACAAGCTGAAGCTGGATCCGGAGACCATGCTGCTGCGACGCAGCGAGATCCCGGCCGTCATGAACCTGCTCGATCGCAATGCCATCGAGCAGGCGGCCGCCTTCAAGACCAGCCACGGCGCCACCGTGTCGGTCATGACGATGGCCCCGCCCGACGGCGACGAGCAGCTCGCCGAGGCGCTGGCGATGGGATGCGACCGGGCGTATCTGCTGTCCGACGCGGCGTTCGCCGGCGCCGACACCCTCGCCACCGCCCGCGTCCTCGCGGCCGCGATCCGCAAGACCGGCCGCTTCGACCTCGTCTTCTGCGGCGCCTACTCGCTCGACGGCAGCACGTCGCAGGTCGGTCCGCAGGTCGCCGAGCTCATCGGCATCCCCGACCTCACCCACTGCACGTCGCTCGAGCTGGCGGGCAGGACGCTCCACGCCGTCTGCCGGGTCGAGGACGGTGACGACGTGTTCGAATGCGAGCTGCCGGCGCTGGTCACCTTCGACAAGGAGGCCAACACTCCGAGGCTGCCGACGATGACCGGCATCATGCAGGCGGCCCACACGCCGATCACGCGGTGGAACGCTGCCGACCTGGAGATCGACCCCGGGACGGTCGGCCTGAGGGGATCGCCGACACAGATGCTGAACGTCTTCACGCCGCCGGTGGGACGCAAGGGCGAGATCCTGCAGGGGCCGCCGAACGAGGTGGTGCGGACGCTCGTCAGCAAGCTGCACGCGGACCGCGTCATCTGACGGGCCACGGAGACACCGAGAAGCGCTTCTCAAGAACGGCCACGGAGGCGCAGAGACACGGAGACACAGAGCCTTGCCCATGACCGAGACACGAACCCACCCCATCTGGGTTTACGCGTCGCACCATGACGGCCAGATCGATGCGGTCGCGCTGGAGCTGCTCGGCAAGGCACGGCAGCTGGGCGACTCTGCGCGTGTGGGAGTCGAGGCCATCGTGCTGGGACACCGGACAGACGCGCTCCTCGAGGCGCTGCTCGACGCCGGCGCCGACGTCATTCGCGTGGTCGACGATCCGCGGCTGGCAGCGTGGTCGTCCGCGGTCCATGCGCGCGCGCTCGCCGAGCTCGCCAGCCGCCATGGGCCGTCGGCGCTGCTGCTGGGCGCCGATCACCGCAACGCCTCGCTGGCGTCGCGGGTCGCGGCCAGGCTGGGGACGGGACTGAGCGCACACTGCGTGGATTTGAAGTTCGAGCGGCTGACGCTCGTGCAGACGGTGCCCGGGTTCGGCGGGCACCTGATGGCAAACATCGTCTGCCCCGCGAAGCGGCCGCAGATGGCCACGGTCACCGCCGGGGTGTTCAAACCGGTGCGAACCGGGAAGACGGCCACGATCGTGAAGGAGTCGGCGACCATCCCCGATGCGGTGCCCACGGCGCGGCTTCTCGAGTGGCGGCGGCGTGACGCGTCCGGGGCGCAGCCGCTCGCAACCGCCGAGGTGGTCGTCGCCGGCGGCTTCGGCGTCGGCTCGAAACAGAGGTGGGCCCTCGTCGAGGAGCTCGCGGGCGTCCTTCACGCGTCGGTCGGCGCGACCCGGCCGCCGGTGGACGAGGGATGGGCCGACGCGGGACAGCTGATCGGCGCGAGCGGCACGTTCATCTCGCCGCGCCTGTACGTCGCGGCAGGCATCTCAGGCATGATGCACCACGCCGTCGGCATCCACGGATCGAAGACGATTGTCGCGATCAACAGCGATCCGAAGGCGCCGATCTTCGGCCTGGCCGACTACGGGATCGTGGGCGACGTGAAGGAGGTCGTCCCGGCCCTCGTCCATCAGCTCCGCACCGGGGAAGAACTCGCGGCCGCCATCAAGCCGCCCGGGCACACCAAGCCGCCCGAGGCGTTCAAGGCCAGCCTGCGCACCCTGAAGCCCAACATGTACAAGCGCGGCCGGCTGATCGAGGACCCGGTCGAAGACCCGATGACGTGCCGCACCATCGAGGGACACGCGCAGCTCTTCGAGGCGGCGCGCGACCCGCGGTACCAGGAGCTGCTGACGACCATCTCGCACCTGACCGGGAAGCGCATCTCGCGCTACCTGTCGATCATCCGCTCGCCCGAAGACCAGATCGCGAACAGCCGGATGAAGCGGCTGATGTTCCAGTTGACCGGCACCTGCACGGGTGGGCGCTGCGCGGGCTGGAACGCGCTGAACGCGATGTGGTCCACGACGTGGGACATCGACCACGAGCGGGGGACCGAGTACCACCAGCGGCTGAAGGCGTGGCTCGTCTCGGCCGAGGAACGCGACATCACGCTGGCGGGCGCGCTGACCGACCCGAAGGGGCACCGCCGGCTGCCGCCGTCGAAGCAGGCGGACCCCGACATGTATCTGCGGATCGTCAAGCGCGAGCGGGACGGCCTCGTCGTGCGGGGCGCCAAGGTGATGATCTGCGGGACGGCGGCCGCCAACGAGATCTTCGTGATGCCCGGCGTGCGGCTCCGGCGCGAGGACGCCGACTACGCGGTGTCGTTCGCGATCCCGAAAGACGCCGCCGGCATCACCATCGTCGAGGCCCGGCACGCGTCGGACGACCGCGAGCTGGAGGAGGGGTTCGACAACCCGGTGACGCGCGGCGGCATCACGCAAGCCTACATCTTCTTCGAGAACGTCTTCGTGCCGCGCGAGCGGGTCTTCATGTGCGGCGAGTACAGCTACGCGGGGGACGCCGTCTTCCGCTTCACGCTCCCCTACCGGTCCGCCATCGGCGCCTGCGTGGCCGGCCAGGGCGACGTGATGGTCGGCGCCTCGATCCTGATCGCCCGCGCGAACGGCCTCGACGAGAAGGTGTTCCGCGACAAGATCATCCAGATGATCGTCAACAACGAGACTACCTTCGCCGTGGGCGTGGCGGCGGCGGTGATGGGCACCCAGCACCCGTCGGGCGCCTGGCTGCCGAGCCCGATCCTGGCGCATACCAACAAGGTGCACGTCGGCACGCTGCCGTACGAGACCAAGCGGCTGACCCAGGAGATCGCGGGGGGCATCGGCGAGACGGGCTGCATGCCGTCGTATTGCGACTTCATCGATAGCCGGTACGGGCACCTGATTCAGAAGTACCTCAAGGCAAACTCGCCGGCCGAGACGCGGATGCGGATCGCGCGGCTGATCGAGTGGCTCACGCTGGGCGCCGGCGTCCCAGGCTGCATGCACGGCGGCGGCTCACCGGACGGCGCGCGGATGGTCGTCTACGGCGAGACCGATTTCGACGCGATGATCGAGGCCGCGAAGCGGATCGGCGGGATCGCGGACATCTCGCTGGCGAAGCCACCCGCCAAGTGAGCCAGGCAGGCCCAGGGCTCAGGGGCCAGGGTCGCCCGCTTCACTCGCTGAGAGCGCACGCAGGGGCCGGGCTGACCCGGCCCCGCTCCCCTGCTCCCCTGCTCCCCTTCTTCCCTTCTTCCCTTCTTCCCTCCTCCCCTTCTCCCCTTCTTCCCTCCAGTCCCCTTTTAGAACGTGAAGCGCGCCGCGAACTGGATCTGGCGAGGCGTGAAGACGAAGGAGTTGCTGTTGGCGTTGGTCAGCGTCCCGAACGTCGGGTTGGAGGTCAGCGTCGGGGTGGCTGAGGTGCCCCCGATGCTGTACATCAGCGTGTTCACCGCCGTGTAGTTCACGTAGGCCCAGGCTTCCCACGTACGACACCGACACCATCGTGTTGGCGGCAATGCGCCGCTCGATCACGACGTCATACTCGTGGACCATCGGGTTCTGTGTGTCGGGCGCGAACACCACGACGTCGGGCTTGACCGGCGTCGCCGAGGCGGACGGAAGGATGTTGGGATAGGCTGGCGCCAGCTCTGCCGTAGGGAATCCTCGCCCGGGTCGCGGCGGAGGGACGCGGCTTGGAACTCACCGCTGTTGTGCTATCGTCTGGGCGCGGCACAAGGAGGCCATCGCCATCATGCTAGGCTTGCCCGAACTGCTCATCATCCTCGTGATCGTGCTGCTCATCTTCGGCGGCAGCCGCCTGGCCGGCATCGGCCGCGGGATCGGGCAAGCGATCCGTGGCTTCAAGGAGGAAGCGGGGGACAAAACGGAGGACAAGGAGGATAAAGAGGCGCACTCCGGGAAGAACACCAGGCAGTAGACAGGCGGCAGTAGATAGGAGGCGAACAGCAGCCAGCGCACAGGGCGGCTCCTCCTTGAACCTGACGTTCGGCCGAGCTGTTTGCCTTGTGCGCTGCCCGCGACGCGCGCGTCGCTCACCGCCCGATCGCCACCTCCTCTTGGACCGGCTTCGCCTTGCGCAGCCCCGGCACCCACCCGCGAATCCTCAACCCTCCAAGATCGTCCATCAGGGTGTAGACGACCGGCACCACGATCAGCGTCAGCAGCGTCGAGGTCAGCAGCCCCCCGATGACCGTCACGGCCATCGGCGCCCGCTGTGCGCCCCCGCCCGTCACCGCCAAGGCGACCGGCAGCATCCCGAAGACCATCGCGGAGGTGGTCATCAGGATCGGGCGGAGCCGCACCGGGCCGGCCCGCAGGAGGGCGTCGTTCCGCGGCACCTTGTCACGCTCCCTGAGCGTGTTGGTATAGTCCACCAGCAGGATGGCGTTCTTCGTCACCAGGCCCATCAGCATGATGATGCCGATCATGGCGAACATGCTCAGGCGGTGGCCGGCGACGAGCAGGCCGCCGATGGCGCCGACCAGCGACATCGGCAGCGACAGCATGATCGTGAACGGGTGGATGAAGCTGCCGAACTGCGAGGCGAGCACCATGTAGATCAGGATGACGGCGAGGAACAGGGCGAAGGCGAGATCGCGGAACGACTCGGCCATGATCTCGGCCTGGCCCTGGAAGCTGATCTGGAACCCCGGGGGCAGGTTGCTCCGGGCAGCCACGGCGTTCACGTCCTCGACCGCGGTCCCGAGCGGCTTGCCCTGCAGGTTCGCGTTGACCATCACCTGCCGCTGCCGCGCGAGGTGGTCGATCTCGGTCGGGCCGGTGTCGCGGGCAATCTTCGCGACGTTGGAGAGCTGCACGATCCCGCCGGTCCGGCTGCGCATCGTCAGGTTCTCGAGGCTGGCCGGGTCGTTGCGCTCGGTCTCGCGCAGCCGCACGCGCACGTCGTACTGCTTGCCACCCTGCTGGAACTTGCTCACCGAGTCGCCCCCGACGAGCAGCCGCACGGCGGTGCCGAGCGAGGCGGCGCTCACGCCGAGCTCCGCGGCGCGCTCGCGGTCGATCTCCACCGAGACCTGCGGCTTGCCGCCCTCGTAGGAGGTGTCGAGGTCCACGAAGCCCGGCGTGCGCCGCAGCTCGGCGAGCATGCGGTCGGACACGTCGGTCAGCTGCGAGATCGGCGCCGTCTTCGGGCCCTGCACGCTCACCTGGAGCTGTGCCGCCCGGCCGCCGCCGACGCTCATCCGCTGCACCGCCTCGACGAAGATCCGCGCGCCGCCGACCTGGCGCAGATCCTGCCGCACCTGCTCCATGATCGCGTCCTGCTTCCGGTCACGCTGCGATGGCTGTCCGAGCTTGACGACGATGCTGGCGTCGGTCACCCGGCCCTGGGTGCCGCCGCCAATGGTGGTGAACACGTTGCGCACGTACTGGTTCTTTCTGAGGACCGCCTCGATCTGCCGGACCACCCCGTCAGTGGTCTCCAGCGAGGAGCCCGGCTCGGTCCGCACGTTCACGCTGAACTGCGACTCGTCGGCCTGCGGCATGAACTCGGTGCCGACAAAGCGCACCAGGTAGAGGCTGCCCACGAAGAAGCCGATGCCCAGCGCGACGACGGCCAGCCGGTGACGGAGCGCCCAGCCGAGCAGGCCGCGGTAGAGGCGGTCGATCCCGTCCAGGAACCGCCCGATCGCTCGGAACAGGTACCCGTGCCGCTCGCTGACGCCGAGAAAGCGCGACGAGAGCATCGGCGTCAGCGTGAACGATACGAAGAGCGAGATCAGCACGGCGCAGGTGACGGTCATGCCGAACTGGTAGAAGAACCGGCCGACGATGCCGTGGATGAACGCCACCGGGAGGAAGACGGCCGCAATCGAGAAAGTGGTCGCCATCACCGCCAGGCCGATCTCCGAGGCGCCGAACCCGGCGGCGTGCCGCCGCTCGAGCCCCTCTTCCATGTGCCGGAAGATGTTCTCCAGCACGACGATGGCGTCGTCGATGAGCATCCCGACCGACAGCGACAGGGCGATCATCGTGATGATGTTCAGCGTGAAGCCCAGCGCGTCCATGAACATGAAGGTCCCGATGATGGAGGTCGGGATGGCGACGGCCGAGATGAGCGTGCTGCGGATGCTGCGCAGGAAGAAGAAGATCACCGCCACGGCGAGGAAGCCGCCGAACACCAGGTGGAACTTCACCTCGCCGATCGAGTCCTCGATGAACTTCGAGGTGTCGTCGGCGATCACGAGCGAGTAGGCCTTCGGCAGCGAGGCGTTCAGCTCCTCGACGGCCGCCTTGACGGCGCGCGCGACGGCGACGGCGTTGGTGCCCGATTGGCGCCGGACGAGCAACGACACCGCCCGCACGCCGTTCAGGCGCGACAGGCTGCGCTCGTCGGCGATGCCGTCCTCGACGCCCGCCACGTCGCGCAGGTAGACCGGGCCGGTCGGGCGCTGGGCGACGATGATCTGGTTGAAGTCGTCCGGGTTCTGGATGCGCCCCCGCGTCCGCACCATCAGCTCGGTCGGCCCGGTCTCGATCCGCCCGCCCGGCACCTCGAGGTTCTCCGCCCGGATCGACCCGGCCACTTCGTCGACGCCCAGCCCGTACGCGCTCAGACGATCGGCGCTCAGCCACACCCGGATCTCGCGGCTGCGGCCGCCGACGATCTCGACCGAGCCGACACCCTGGATCCGCTCGAGCCGCTCCTTCACGACATCGTCGGCGAACTCGGTCAGCTCGCGGATCGGCCGGGCACCGGACAACGCGACCGAGAGGATCGGCATCGCGTCCGGATCCAGCTTCTGGATGACCGGCTCCTCGACGTCGTCGGGCAGCGTGCTCCGGATGGCGGCGACCTTGTCGCGCACGTCCTGCGCCACCACGTCGATGTCGCGTTCGAGCTCGAACTCGGCGACGACGATGCTGACGTTCTCGCTGCTCTGGGAGCGGAGGCTCTTCAACCCGTTGATGGTGTTGATCGCCTCCTCCAGGCGTTCCGTCACGTCGGTCTCGACGGTCTCCGGGTCGGCGCCGGGCAGCACCGTCGTGACGGTGACCAGGGGGAAGTCGATCTTCGGGAACAGGTCGATGCCCAACGCGCGGTAGGCCACGATCCCGAACACCACGAGGGCGGAGATGACCATCGTGGTGAAGACCGGCTGCTTGATGGATGTATTGGACAGCCACATGGCGTCAGCCTCGCACCTTCACCCGGTCGCCCGGCCGTAGCGTGTCGGCCCCAAACACGATCACCCGGTCGCGCTCGGTCACCCCCGAGATGATCTCCACACGGTCGGCGCTCTCGGCGCCGGTCTGCACCCGGACCAGCTCGGCCCGGTCACCCTTCAGCACGAACACGTTGTCGAGCCCCTCACGCTTCACCAGGGCCGAACGCGGCACCACCAGCGAGCCGCGCAGCCCCGCGATCGGGACACGGACCGATGCGTAGAACCCGGGCTTCAGGCGGTAGGACGGGTTCGGCAGCCGGGCTTCGACGCGCAGCGTCCGGCTCTGCACCGAGACCGCCGGGAACAGCGTCTGGATGGTGCCGGTGAACTCCTCGCCCGGCATCGCCACCACCATTGCCCGCACCTGCTGCCCGGTGGCGACGCGGTCGGCGTACTTCTCGGGCACCTCGAACTGCAGTTTCAGCGGATCGACACGCATCAGGGTCAGGAGCGTCTCGCCCTCGCGCACGTACTGGCCGGCCGACACGCGCTTGTCCTTTACCACGCCGGCGAACGGCGCCTTGACGGTCATGTCCTCCAGCCGGCGCCGGGCCAGCCGCAGGGCGACGTCGGCCGCCTCGACACCGGCAGCGGCGCCGTCGTGCTGGGCCTTGAAGGCGTCGAACGTGCTCGGCGCAATCGTCCGGTCGGCCAGCAGCACCTGCTTGCGCGTCAGGTCGCTTTTCGCCTTCTCGAGGTTCGCGCTGGCCTGGACGAGCATCGCTTCGGCCTGCTTCACCGCGAGCTCGGCCTTCGCCGAATCGAGACGCACGAGCACGCCGCCCTGAGCCACCCGCGTCCCTTCGTCGAACTGCACGGCGAGGACGGGTCCCGCCCCTTCAGCGGCAATGGTGGCCTCCTCGGACGGGATCAGGGTCCCGGGCGCATCGACGGTCCCCTGCAGCGAGGCGGCCGCAGGTGCTGCGACGGTGACCTCCGGCAGCGTGACGTCCGCGGTGGCGGCGCGGGCTGCAGAGTCGGCTGGCTGCCCGCCCGCCGCCGCACGATCGCGCCCGCACGAGGTGGCGCCGGCCAGGCAGAACGCCGCCAACGCGGCGCACGATACCTCTTTCACCGTCATTGCTCTCCTCCCGCAGCCGCAGGGACCAGGTCCGCGGCAAAGGTCCCGACAGCCCGCTGCAGCTCGTACATCGCGACGTCGAGGGTGTAAGTGGTCATGGCCAACTGGCGCTCCGACTGCGTCAGCGCCGCATTCGATTCGAGCATGTCGAGGTCGGTCGCCTCGCCGACCTTGTACGCCTTGGAGGTGGCGTCGGCGTTCCTCCGCGCGAACTCCACCTGCGCAGTCAGCATGTCGACGCTGGCGCTGAGTGTCTCCACGTTCAGGTACGCGGATCGGATCTGCTGCTCGGTCTGCTTCCGCAGCAGCTCCCGGCTGAGCTCGGCCGCGTGGAGCGCCGAGCGGGCGTTGGCGACCTCCGCCCCCGTCCGGCCGCCGTTGAAGATGGTCCACGTGGCGTTGATCGCCAGCGAGCTGAGGCTGGGCGAAGGAAACGAGGCCTTCCGTCGCAGGTAGGTCGCCTCGGCCTGCACGGTCGGCAGCCAGTCCCCTTTCTTCTTCTCGATCTCGAGCTGCGCAATCTGCTGCTGGAGCGTGGCCGCCTGCAGCTCGCCCCGCGTGGCCAGCCCCTGTTTGATCAGATCCTCGAGCGGCGCGCCGGCGGCCCGGGGCTTCGCCGGGCGCGCCACGTCGAAGTCGCCGGTGATGCCGCCAACGAGCGCGAGCTGCTGGCGGGCCAGCACGAGGCCGTTCTCGGCCTCGAGCAGCTCGCGTTTCGCGTTGCTCACCGCGACGCGCGCGCGCAGCACCGCGGTCTCGACCGCCTCGCCCGCCTTGTAGAGCGACTCGGAGGTCCGCAGCGTCTCTTCCGCAAAGGCCAGGGACCGGCGGAGGATCTCGACATTGTCACGCGCGGCCAGCACCCGGTAGTACTCCCTCGTGGCGTCGAGGATCACGTCCTGCGCGGTGATGCCGAGGCTCTTGGTCGCCAGGTCGACCCCCAGCTTCGCCTGCTGGTAGCCCTTCTCCACGCGCAGCCCCGTGAAGATCGGCTGCACCACGCTCAGGATCAGGTTGTAGTCGTTCGCCGGCAGCACCTCGATGTGCTGTCCGCCGATGTCGAACGCGGCCGAGATGAGGTTGTGCGTGTAGACGCTCTGGAACACTGCCGTGGGCAACCGCGCGGAGCCGGCCATGCGGCGGACGTCCTCGGCCTGCTTCGCCTGCTCCCGCGCCACGTTCACGAGCTCATAGTTGCCGGCCGCCAGACGCTGCACTTCTTCGAGGGTGAAGGTCTTCGGCGCCTGGGCGTGGCCCCGTGATGCCGACACGACCAGGACGAGCGCCGCCAGCGCGAAGACCCGCGCGGACCTCAATTTCAGCATGGAGCACTCCCAGGACACTAACGCGGAATGATTTCGAGACTCGCACCTTTCGGTGACCGCGGCCGGGCGGGTCGTCGCCCGTCCGGCCCTCACGCGCCGTGCCGTTCCAGCCAGCGGTTGTACAGCCACATGCTCGCCGCCGAGGCGAACCCGATCGCCATCAGGATCACCCATCCCAGCGTGGCGCTCGCCGGATCCAGATCGAGCAGGCCATCGGGCCGCGTGACCGCCCTCCGGCACATGATCTCCTTGAAGATCGCCGCGCCGACTGGGCCGCCCAGCAGGGCGCCCAGCGCGATCGGCAGGTTCACGTAGCCGAGGAACAGCCCCTCCTCGCCCTTCGGCGCCAGCGCCCCGACCCACTCGTACATCCGCGCCGACGTGAACAGCTCGCCGAAGGCGATGAGCGCGACCGTCATCACGATGAACAGCGAGCCGACCGGCAGCCAGAGCGCCGCCGCGCGCATCCCCGCGCCGGCATAGAGCGGCACGAGGTTGATCGCCATCGACACGCCGATGATGACCGTCCCGACGACGATCGAGCGGATCGGCTTCATCTTGCCGAACAGCTTCGTGATGAGGAGCTGGAAGCAGACGATCGTCACCGGGTTGGCCGCCGTGTAGAGATCCATCGCCGGGTTCGGCTCGACGACCCGCTTCACGTAGAGCGGGAGCACGTTGTAGACCTGGTTGTACAGGAACCAGAACCCAGACGACACGAGCAGGAACAGCGCGAAGCGCCCGTTCCGCAGCACCAGCACCATGTTGAGCAGGATCTCGCCGACGCGCCTCTTCTTGGCCGGCGCCGCGTCAGCCGCCGGCGCCGGCTCCCGGTACAGGAGCAGTACCACCAGGAAGGCAGCCACCGAGGCGGCCATCGCCACGGCGAAGATGAAGCTCAGGTTCGCCCAGCGCGTCCGCACGAAGTACGCGACCACCCGGCCGATGAGGGAGCCGACGTTGATGACCATGTAGAAGATCGCGAACGCCAGCGTGGAGCGCCCCGCGTGCGTCTTCTGGACGGTGCCCGAGATCGTCGGCTTGATGACCGACCCACCCAGGCCGATGAGCAGGATCGCGGCCGCGAGCGGCGCGGCCGTCGCCAAGCCGGTGGTCACCGTGCTCGAGACCTTCTCGGCCAGCGATGCCCCGCCGATCCAGACGGGGTACCCCATCAGAAAATACCCGGCCGTCAGCAGGACGAACGCCACGAGCAACGAGCGGCGGAAGCCCGCCTGGTCGGCAATCGCGCCCGAGAGAATCGGCAGGAAGAAGACGAGGAACCAGAGCAGCCCGTTCAACGTGCTCGGCCAGTAATCACCGAGGCCCAGGCGCCCCAGGTAGATCACGACGAAGCTGGCCATCGAGTAGTACGCGGCCCGTTCGAAGAGCTCGGTGAGGTTGGCCGTCCAGAAGACAGTCGGGAATGTCGCGGCAGACGCCTGGGCGTCGCGCGTCACGACCTGTGACATGGTGTCCTCGGGGGGCGGGTGAGGGGGGCGACAGCGAGTCAGGCGATCATACCAGACAAGGTCCACTGTCGACGTCGGTCCTTGGTCCTTCGTCGTTGGTCCTTATGCCATTGTTGACGACGAGAGAGACGGTGAGGGCCTGTGGGAGCTGTGGGAAAGCCGCGTGTCTTGGTGCGGTTCCCGGGTTCTTCGTCCTCGGTGCGCCCCACTCGACCTCCGACAACGGCCGACCACCGACTATCGACTATCGACTATCGACTACGCTCCTGCGCCTGCCACCGACTGTTGACTGAGGACTGCCGACCGTCGTCGACATAGAGGTGCGGGGGCGAGCTCCTCTGCGCCCTCTGCGGTGGAAGGTGCGCGTGCTCGGTGCTACGTGCGCGTGCCAGGTGCTATCCCGACCTCCACGAGGGTCGGATCGAGCAGCCGCACGAGATCCTGCGGCGTGAGGCCGACCAGGAAGCCGCGGCTCCCGCCGTTGATGTAGACCTGGGGCAGATCCAGAATCGTCCGCTCCACATGGACCGGCAACGGCTTGCGCGTTCCGAGCGGCGAGGTCCCGCCAACGAGGTAGCCCGTGTGCCGGTGGGCGACCTCCGGGCGGCAGGGCGCGACCGACCGGCAGCCGATCTGGCGCGCCAGTTGCCGCGTGGACACCTCCCGATCGCCGTGCATCAGGACGATGAGCGGTTTCGCGTCCTGATCCTCCATCACGAGCGTCTTGATGACCGCGTGCTCTCCCACCCCCAGCTCCTCGGCGGCGACGCGCGTGCCGCCGTGCTCCTGGTAGCGGTACAGGTGCTCGGTGAAGGGAATCGCGTGGGCCCGAAGCAGCCGGGTGGCCGGGGTGGACGGCGCGGAAGGCTTGCTCACACTACTTGTTCAATCGCTTCTGCGCATCGCGATAACGCGGTGACGAGGAGGGGACTTTCGCGTAGGCCGCGCGCGCGCGCTCCTTGTTCCTGATCTTCTTCTCGTAGACTTCCCCGGCTCGGAACCAGGCGTCGTACTTCGTCTCGGGGAACCGGCCGGCCAGCGTCTCGTAGGTGGTGGCTGCCAGCGCGAAGCGGTTCAGGCCTTCGTAGGTCTCGGCCAGCCTCCAGAATGCTGCTTCCGCGTCCTGGGCGGACGGGAAGTGGTTGACGAGGTCGCGATAGGTGACGAGCGAGACCGGAACGACGGTGGCAAGCGTCTGATCGAACTGCCGCAGCTTCAGGCGGTCCTCGATCTGCGCCCGCAGGGCCAGCGCGCGCGGCGTCCACACGCTATTGGGATAGCGCTCGGCAACGGTGCGGAGGATGGTCCGCGCATCCTCTTCCTTCCCTTTGCGCGACGACTGCAGGGTGAGCTCGGCCACGCGAACGAGCGCCTCGGGCGCCCGCTTGTCCGTCCGATACCGATCGCTCAGCTCGACGTACGCACCCATCGCGGCTTCGGCGTGACCAAGCTTCTCCTGCAGCTGCCCGAGCAGGAAGGTCGCCTCGGGCGCGAGACGGCTGCTTTCGTGCTGTGGCTGGAACTCCTTGAGGTCGGCGAGTGCCTGGTCGTACAGCTTGGCCTCGATCTTCGCCCGAGCGACGCCCAGGTCGCGCGCCGCACGCTCCTCGGCCGCATTCGCGTCCGGTCGGCTGGGCGCCACACTTTCGGGCGGACGAGCCGCCTCGACCGGCTTTCCCGCCACCGGCGGCGCCGGGCCTGTCCCTGGAGGCCGGACGGCCGGCGCCCTCGGCGCCGGAGGCTTTGGCGCTGGCGGCTTTGGCGCCGGCGCCACTTGATCCGCCGAAGGGGTCTGATCCGCCGCCGGCGTCTGCTGGACCGGCAGCGTCTGCTCCGGCGGCGCGGTGGCGGGCAGCAAGACGTCGGCCGGCGCGGCTACCGGCCGCGGCTGCGGGAGATCCCCGTCGCGCGCATTCCTCCAGAGAGCGACGAGCACACTGGCCGCAATGACCAGGATGGTGGCTCCGCCGAGCGCCGCGTACGAGCGCCATCGCCGGTGGACGACGCGAGGCGATCCGCCTTTCGGCCGCTCGAGGGCCCGGACAGGAGCGCCGGGCGCAGGCATCCGTTCACCGCCGTGTCCGTCGGCCGGCACGACTGGCGCCCCGGAGGGGCCTGCTGCCGGCATGACGCGCGTGGACGAGGAGACGCGAAACACGCCGCTCGTGACCGCCGCGATCTCCGCCGACGTGGCCACCGCCCGGCCCGACTCGATGTCCCGCTTCAGCCGCTGCAGATCCGCCCGCAGATCTGAGGCGGTCTGGTAGCGGAGGCGCCTATCCTTCTCGAGCGCCTTCCCGATGATCCGCTCCAGTTCGGCCGGCAGCTCGGGGTTGATGGAGCCGAGCGGGGCGGGCGCACGGTTGAGGATAGCGTCGAAAATGACAGCAGTGGTGCTGCCTTCGAACGTCGGGCGGCCCGTCGCCATCTCATAAAGAACCACACCGAACGAAAAGAGGTCTGTCCGGCCGTCGAGCTCCTCACCCCGCGCCTGCTCGGGCGACATGTAGGCAACCGTCCCCACCGTCGTCCCGGGGCTGGAGAGTCCGTAGTCGAGGAGCGCGCTCGCTCCTTCCGTACCGCCCGTACCGCTCGCGGAGGGCGCGAACCAGCGATCACGCATCAGCTTGACGAGACCGAAATCGAGGATCTTGGCCTGGTCGCGCCGCGTCACGAAGACGTTCGCCGGCTTGATGTCACGGTGCACGAGGCCCGTGCTGTGCGCTGCATCGAGCGCGTCGGCGATCTGGACTGCCAGGTCCAGCAGCAGCGGGACGGTCAGCGGCCGGGCGGCGATCAGCTGCTGCAGCCCCTGGCCCTCGAGCAGCTCCATCACCAGGAACGGCCGCCCGTCGTACGTGTCAATGTCGTAGATCGTGCAGATGTTGGGGTGGTTGAGGGCCGACAGGCTTCGGGCTTCACGCTGGAACCGCTCGACCGCCTGCGGGTCGCTGGCGGCTTCCCTGGGCAGGAACTTCAGCGCGACCTGTCGGCCGAGCTTCAGGTCCTCCGCCTTGAAGACGACGCCCATGCCGCCGGCGCCAAGCTCGGCAATTACACGATAGTGGGAGATTGTCTCACCGACCATGGGAGTGCCAGCGATCCTAGGTAGCGATCCGGGTCAAGTCAAACGGGGACCGGCGCTCGTGAGATTTATCGGCCGGCGGCGGTGCGGACATGCGGGTCGGAGGGAGGGTTGCCGGTGGCGGCGCTGAATGAACGCGCAGCGTTCATGAATGAGGGAGGCTAGCTCGTGGATTATCAATCATTTCTGGGCGTCAGCCGCTCTGGCACGAGCTTCACGCAGGGTGACCCCGCTGGGCCCAGGGCAGCAGAGGATCTCCGCCACGCCGTCCGGATGTTCGTCAGGACGCCGGGTTTCCCCGCGAATGCACGAGGCGGGCATCCGCGTGGCGCTGGGCGGGCGACCGCGCGACATACTCGCGCTCATGCTCCGGCAGGGGATCGCATCAGTCCTTGATTCCCGCCAGATCGAACAGCACGGTCGCCAGCGCCGAGTAGTCGAGATCGCCGCGGCCGGCCGCCATCAACGCGTTGACTAGTTGCTGAACGACCGCGGACACCGGCATCGGGACGTCGTAGGCCCGCGCGGTGCGGAGCGCGATGCCCATGTCCTTGTGGTACAGGCTCGTCCGGAAGCCTGGCTTGTAGTTCTTCTGCAGGATCCGCTCGCCGTGCACCTCGAGCACACGGCTCGACGCGAATCCGCCGAGGAGCGCCTCGCGGATCGGCGCCGGATCGAGGCCCGCCTTGCGGGCGAGCGCCATCACCTCGCTCACCACCGCCAGCGCGCCGCCAATCGCGATCTGGTTGCAGACCTTGCACAGCTGCCCGGCGCCCGGCGGCCCGATGTGGATGATCCGGCTGCCCATGGCGGCGAGGATCGGGCGGACCCGCTCGAGCGCCTCGCGGTCGCCGCCGACCATGATGGACAGCGTGGCGTTGACGGCACCGACCTCGCCGCCGCTCACCGGCGCATCGAGCATCACGGCGCCGCGCGATGCCGCCTCCTCGGCGAGCTCGCGCGCGACAATCGGCGAGATGCTGCTCATGTCCACGACGGCCGTCCCTGCCCGCATGCCTTCGAAGACGCCGCCGGGCCCCTCCAGCACGAGCTGCACATCGGGCGAGTCGGGCAGCATCGTGATCACCACGCCGCTGCGGTGGGCGACGTCCGCCGCGGACGGTGCGGCACTCGCACCCGCCGAAACCAGGGCGTCGACCGGACCACGGCTGCGGTTGTGGACCACGAGCGGAAACCCGCCCTTGAGCAGGTTGAGCGCCATCGGGCGCCCCATCACTCCGAGACCAACGAAGCCAACCGTCTCTGCCACCTTCGAACCTCCTGTCGTCATGTCATGAGAGGAGCCGCGCCGGTGCGGCTCGGGCGCGCGCAGCCTATCACACGCCGGTCGATTCCCTGCCGGCGACAGTCAGGCAGGAGCCGGGTACTGGAACCACTTGTCCGGCGGGGCTGGAAGCCCGCGTGGCACACCGCGATCGCGTTTGGACCACGGGGCCGGCGGTCTTGGCGCTTTGGGAGGAAGCGGACGCGCAGGCGCGCGATATCCGGTCTTCTTGAGAGGCGTCTCGCGCGGTGCTTGTCGCCGTCCGGCCGTCAGTCGCCCGGACGGCGGCGCTGCCCTCATGCGGCCGGGCGGAAGAGCACGAAGGAGCCGTCCCGGGTCCGGCTGAGGAACTTGGCCTCCACGAGGCGGGCCATGACGGCCTGGCAGGTGGCCTCGTCGAGGGCCCAGAGCCGTTGCGCCTGCGCCGGCGTCAGCCGGAGCCCTGGCATTTCCAGATACTCCCCGCGAATCCGCTGAAGGGTTTCGTCGCGCACAAGCAGCTCCGGAGCCATGTTGCACGCTCCGTTTCTTGGGGACCCAGTCGGCGGACCCCATCAATTGTACCTCTCGGCTGTTCCACTGTCGAGCTTCAGGCCGAACTGGGATCGTGTCTCAAGTTGGGCGGAAGAAGCGGGAATGAAAGGAGGGGAGGAGCGGAGGGGATACGGCCACTACGGCGGAGGGGAACGCGCCGTGCCGGCGCCTTCCCCTCTCGCTCCTCGTCGGGCGGTTGATGCCCGGTTCGTCGGGGTCCGCGTCAGAACTCGAACTTGAATCCGATCTTGACGACGCGCGGGGCGATGAGCGTGTTGACCCGCCCGAAATAGTTGACCGACGTTCTCTTCGCGTCGAATTCCGCCTGCGACTTGAACGACTGGGTCGTCGAGTACTCGGACTGCGCCGCGTTGGTGTTCAGCAGGTTGTGGAACTCGATGAACCCATTGAGCCGTGAGGTCCCGGCCAGCTTGAACCTCTTGTTCGCTCTGACCGACAACAGGTTCATGAAGTCGGTGCGATAGGTGCCGGGCGGATCGGTACGGAGGGTCGTTGACCCCTGGCTCAAGGGCAGCGAGATCGTCCGGTCGGTCGTGTACCCGGAGAGTGCCTGGAAGTTGACGCCGAGGGAGATTCCGTACCGCATCTCGTAGCTGCCCTGCACCTTGAACGCGTGCGGTTGGTCGTAGACGCCGCGACCGACCACGTTGGTCTGGGCATTCGGGTCGTTCGGATCCTCGGCCTGGCGGCCGCCGCTGTCGTACCAGACGGGACCGTTGATCCGCGAGTAGACATACGACGCGTGAAGTTGCCAGCGGTCCGCCATCCGTTTGTCGAATGTCAGCTCGAGCCCTCGATACGTGACGGTGCCGGGCACGTTCTTGCGCACGTAGGCTTCCTTGCCCAGGTACGCGTCCTTCACGTTCCAGCCGATGATCGTCCGGTCGTCCGACGTGCCGATCAGATTGTCGGGACCCGGGTCGACGTAGGTCTGCGCGTAGTAGCCGTCAGCGGGGATGCCGACCTGGGTATCCGCCCAGTTGTCCGTGAACCAGCGCCCGATGTACGTCGCGCCGAAGCCCATGTTCGCGCCCACGTCGCGCTGGTAGCCGACCATCAGCTCGTCGTCCTTCGGATCGCGGAAGCTCGGATCGATCCGGTTGTTCTTCGGCGCGAAGACACTCTTGGGTTTGTGATTGTACTCGTTGTCGTCCACGACGCCGTTCCCGTTCAGGTCCCCGTACCACGTGTACACGTTCATCCCGCTCGTCCGCAGGACGTTCGGGTTGATGACATCCGAGAAGTGCCACGTGTACATGTTGTTGAAGTACCGGTTGTAGCTGACCTTCGCGACGTTCTTGCCGTCCTCGGTCAGCTTGTAGACGAGCCCGGTGCGTGGTGCCCACGTCTTCCAGGCGAACCCCGGATCGAGCTGCGGGTACGTTGTCCGCGGGAAGTACTGCGGCCAGTAGCCGCCGCCGCCGGTCTGCTCGGGCAGGTAGCCGTTGTAGTACGCGTACCGCAACCCAAGGCTGATCGTGAAACGGCTGTACGTCATGCGGTCCTGGCCGAAGATCGAGATGTTCTTCATGTGGGTGCGCTGCGAGAGCGGGGTGTTGTAGACCCGGATCTCGTACGGCGCACCGTTCCGATAGCGGTACGCGGTGTCGTTGTAGACGTCGAGCCCGTCGCTCCCAAACCCGTGCCACAGCTCAAAGCCGGTCTTCATCTGGTGGTTGCCACCCAGGAAGTCGTCCTTGTAGTGCGTGACGGCTCCATTCACTTGCAGGCGGCGGGAATCGCGGAACCGCTCGCCGGTACTGCTGGCGCCCCAGTACTGCTGGGTGACGGTGTCGTAACTCGGGTTGACCTTCGGGTTCTCGGCGTACCATTCCTTCGCGTACCACGTCGGCCAGTACATCCGGAACATGCTGGACGACACCTCCGCGAAGGAGTTCTGCCCGAGGACGCTCGTCCAGTTCAGGTTCTCGAGGTTCTTGTCCGAGAGCTGGTACCAGGTGGACTCGGGCGGAGTGTTCGCCGCGGCGTTGCGGTTCGGCTGCGCCTTCCGGTTGAAGGTCCAGAAGACCGACAGGTTGTTGTTTCGGCTGAGCTTGAAGGTGTTCCTGAGCAGGTAGTTGCGTAGCTTGGTGTTGAAGTCGATCGGAAAGTTGATGATCTGCTCGGCGGTGTTGTACTGGCGCACCGAGAGAAAGTACCAGACCCGATCCTTCTTGATCGGTCCCCCGAGATCGCCATTGATGTCGACGAGCTTCTGGATGCGCGTTCCCCCGGTGATCCCCTGGCTGCGCAGCCGGTCATCGATGTTGGTGCCGACCAGATGCATCTCCCGGCCGGTCGCCGTCACGTACAGCGTCCCTTTCATCTGGTTGCCACCAGACTTCGGGATAACGTTGATGTTGGCGCCGCCCGGGCCGCCGATCTCGGCACCCATCGCGGCGGTGTCCACCGAGATTTCCTCGGCGGACCCGTAGTCCACGTAGTACATCGACCCGTAGTCCTGCGGCGTGTCGGTGCTCACGCCGAAGAAGTTCAGGTTGTACTGGGTTGCCCCGTGCGAGACCATCCCGGTTGACGTGCCGCTATAGAGGCCCGCCACGTCCTGGGTGCCCATCACCATCCCGGGCAGCGTCGTGGTCGCGCCAAAAATCGTCCGTTGCGTCGGGATCTCCGTCAGCGTCTCCTTGTCGAGACGCGCGCCGACCTTTGTGTTCTGGACGTCCACGACGGGCGACTGGCCGGTGACAGTGACCGTCTCCTGCACCTTTGCGAGCGTCATCTGGACGTCGAGCGTCACCGTGGTCCGCACCGCGACCACGATCCCGTCGCGCACGAAGGTCGAAAAGCCGGACAGCTCGAATGTCACCTTGTAGGTCCCGGAAGGGACTGCAGGAAAGCGGAAGGCACCGTGCTCGTTCGTGGTGGCGGCCGGCGCTCCCATCACGGCCGGACCCGACAGCGTGATCACGACGCCGGGCAGCACGGCGCCTTGCTGGTCGGTGACCTTTCCCACGATCTCCCCGAAGTTCTGACCGGTCTGAGCCGAGGCCGTGCCGGTCAACAACAACACGACGCCGCCGAACGCCACGCATCCGCGCAGGATCGCGTCCTTCATCTCGCTGGCCCTCCTTATGGGACGAGACACCGGGAACACAGCGGCGATGCACCCGAAATGGGACACCGGCCCCAAGTCGGAGATAGGGCGACTGTCTTGTGTGACAGAAGTAGAAGAAGGCCGGCCTCACTATGCACAGCCTCGGCCGGCTTGTCAAGAGCCGATGATGCCGCCGCGGCCATCCGACGACCTCCCGCCGTCCCCGCCGGCCGCGACAAGCTCGGGAGGTCGCGCGTGCGCCGCTTCCTGACGTACACTGGCTCATGCCCTCGTCTTTGCCGCCGTCTGCAGCCCGGCACGACCAGACTGTCGAGACCGCGTGCCCGCTCGATTGCCCGGACTCCTGCAGCCTGTCGGTCACGGTCAACAACGGACGGGTCATCCGTCTCGACGGCTCGACGCGCAACACCGTCACCGCCGGGTACATCTGCGCGAAGGTCCGGCGTTTTGCCGCGCGGGTCTACGGCGAGGCCAGACTGCAGTACCCGGCGATCCGCAGCGCCCCGAAAGGGAGCGGCAGCTTCGCGCGCGTCAGCTGGGAGGAAGCACTCGACACCGTCTCGAGCCGGATGCGCGACGTCGCAGCGGTGTGGGGCGGTGAGGCGATCCTGCCGTTCTCCTACGGCGGCTCGAACGGGTTGCTGTCGCAGGACACGCTCGACGCCCGGCTGTTCCGGCGCCTCGGCACCTCGCGGCTCGCCCGGACGGTGTGCGCCGCGCCGACGAGGGCGGCGCTCACCGCCGCCTACGGCAGGATGCCGTCGGTCACCTACGAGGACTATGTCCACGCGAAACTGATCGTCGTCTGGGGCGCCAACCCGGGCACGTCCGGCATTCACCTGGTGCCGTACATTCGCGAGGCGCATCGGCGCGGAGCGCGGCTCGTGGTCATCGACCCGCGCGCGACCTCGCTCGCGCGGCATGCCCATCTCCATCTCGCCGTCAGGCCAGGGACGGACGTGGTCATCGGGCTGGCGATCCATCGATACCTCTTCGAGCGCGGCCTCGCCGACCGGGGCTTTCTGGATCGTCACGCGCGAGGCGTCGAACCTCTGCGCCAGCGCGCCGCGGAGTGGACGACCGAGCGCGCGGCCGGTGTCGCGGGCGTCGATCGCCAGGCCCTCGAAGAGTTCTCAGAGCTTTATGCGCGCTCGTCACCCGCGGTCATCCGGTGCGGGTGGGGCCTCGAACGCAATCGCAACGGCGGGAATGCGGCCCTCGCCATCCTCGCGCTGCCTGCCGTCGGCGGCAAGTTCGGGGTACGGGGCGGCGGCTACACGATGAGCAACTCCGGCGCCTGGCCGATCACGCGGAGCTGGATCGACGCGGACGAGCCGGCCACGCGCCTGGTCAACATGAACCATCTCGGGCGGGTGCTCACCGAGCTCGACCGCCCGCCCGTGAAGCTGCTGTTCGTCTACAACTGCAACCCCGCCGTCACGATGCCCGATCAGAACCGCGTGCTGGAAGGGCTGTCGCGTGAGGATCTATACACGGTGGTCTTCGACCAGGTGCTGACCGACACGGCGCTCTTCGCCGACCTCGTCCTGCCGGCGACGACGTTCCTCGAGGCGTACGACCTGGCGCGGGCGTACGGGCCGATCAGCCTGCAGATCACGCAGCCGGTCGTCGACGCCGTCGGCGAGGCCCGGTCGAACGCCGACGTGTTCGGCAGCCTGTCGCGCGCGCTCGGTCTCAGCCGTGACGGCGAGCCGGAGGGCGAGCTCGACATGCTGATGCGCGTGCTCGACGAGGTGCCTCCGAAGATCGCCGCCGAGCTTCGCGAAGGCGGCTCGGCCGAACCGCCGTGCGGGAAGGCTCCGGTGCAGTTCGTGGACGTCTTCCCCGCCACGCCGGACGGCAAGATCGATCTCTTCCCGGAAGCGCTCGACGCCCAGGCGCCAACGGGCCTCTACACGTATCTGCCCGACCCCGCGACCGAGCAGTACCCGCTCGCCCTCATCTCGCCGGCGAGCGACCGCACAATCAGCTCCAGCCTCGGCGAGCTGCCGCGTCCGGAGCCGAAGCTGGTCATGCACCCCCAGGACGCACGCGAGCGGCTGCTCGAGGAAGACGACCCGGTACGCGTCTACAACGATCTCGGCGAGGTGCGCTGCTCGCTGGCGATTGGACCGTCGGTGAGGCCGGGGACCGTCGTGCTGCCGAAAGGGTTGTGGCGGAAGAGCACCCGCAACGGGTCGACGGCCACCGCGCTGGCACCGGACACGCTGACGGACTTCGCCGGCGGCGCCTGCTTCAACGACGCCCGCGTGCAGGTGGCCCGGGTCGACGACGAACTCTAGCCCGGAGTATTCGCGATCAGGTGCGACTGCCGGGCGGCCCGAAGGGCCACGACACCCGGGCGGGGGCCTGGCGGCTACATGAGACACAGACCATGGGCGGGGAGCACCGGCCGCTCCGTGGCTGGGTGCTCCCCGCGGCCGGCCAGCCTCGACAGTCAACAGTCGACAGTCTCGGTCGAGACTGTCGACTGTCGACTGATGACCGACGACTGACGACTGACGGCTACTCGATTCGCACGACGAGGGCGGCGCGCCGGTTGAGGCGCCGGGTCTCCTCGCGCGAGTTGTCGTACTTCGGCCGCTCCTCGCCGT
>Ga0315282_10004160_pt1 | contig 25345 bp, 17 predicted proteins | sample YL17G07_20_MG_FD_203693 | JGI IMG/M metagenome (GOLD analysis project Ga0315282, IMG submission 203693) | Sediment microbial communities from Yellowstone Lake, YNP, Wyoming, USA - YL17G07_20 | ecosystem: Environmental > Aquatic > Freshwater > Lake > Sediment | place: USA: Wyoming | collected... | reverse complement strand
GCTCGACGGGGGGGCGACACTGCGCAGCCGCCTGTGTCGTCTCTGAGGCAACGTCTGACCACTCACGGCAAGGCGATCTTTTGACTATAGCACAGCCGCAGCGGGGTCCCGGGCGTCACGCTATACTGGTGTCGCGCGTCAACGTGGCAACCGCGACCACTGGGTGATCCGCGACGAGCGGAGCGGGGCGTTGGGGCCCCAGGCACCCCAGCGCGGCTGCCGCGCTGGGGACCCCGCGCCGCGAGCGAGGGAGCGGAATGGGGCGATGGGGCCCCACGAGCGACCGAGCCAGGCGGGGTGCAGGGGGCCCCGCCGATCAGAGAATGAGGAGCCTGGCGGGGTGCAGGGGCCCCCGCCATTCAAACGATGAGCGCCGAGCATCAGCGACCCGAAGGCGAAGTCCTCGAGAAGACCCGGCCGGCGGTCAGGCGGCCGGATCTCTATAAAGTCATCCTGCTGAACGACGATTACACGACGATGGACTTCGTGGTGGAGGTGCTCGAGACGGTGTTCCTGAAGCGACCCGCCGAAGCGCATCGCATCATGATGCTCGTGCACACGCAGGGCCGCGGCATCTGCGGCGTCTACCCGTACGAAATCGCAGAAACCAAGGTGGGGTCGGTGCAGGCGCTTGCGCACCAGCACGGCTTTCCGCTGCAGGCGACGCTGGAGCCCGATTAATGTAGTCCCGGGCTAAAGCCCGGAACCTGCGCGGCGTAAGGCTGAAGACCGGCCAGAGAGGGGCCGGCGCGAGGGAGCGGCGTGGGGCGTTGGGGCCCCACGAGCGACCGAGCTTGGCGGGGTGCAGGGGACCCCGCCATTCAAGCAATGTTTTCCGCATCCGTCGAAATGCTGCTGCACGTCGCGTATCGCGAGGCGACCTCGCGGCGTCACACGACGCTGACGCTCGAGCACCTGCTGTTCGCGCTCGCGCACGATCTGGAGGGCGAGCGCATCCTGCAGGCGTGCGGCACCGATCTGCCACGCCTGCGCCGCGAGCTGGAGCACTTTCTCGACCAGTCGGTCGAGCAGTTCCCGCGCGGGTTCGAGAAGGACCCCGAGCAGACGCGCGCGTTCCGCCGCGTGCTGCAGACGGCGGTACTGCACGTGCAGAGCGCCGGCCGCGGCGAGGTGCAGGCCGGCGACCTTCTCGCGGCGATCCTGCAGCAACCGCAGTCGTTTGCCGCGCAGCTGCTCGAGATGCAGGGCGTCACCCGCCTGGACGTCCTCAACTACATCTCGCACGGCATCACGAAAACGCCGGCCGTCGAGGGCGCACCCGACCGATTTTCGTCGCCGATCGACCAGGAGGAACCACGCGCGACGACCTCCCGCGATCCGCTCGCGGCGTATGCGATTAACCTGACGGACCGCGCCCGCGCCGGCGAACTCGACCCGGTCATCGGGCGCGCCGTCGAACTGCAGCGTACGCTCGAGATCCTCTGTCGCCGCCGGAAGAACAACCCGGTCTTCGTCGGCGAGGCGGGCGTTGGCAAGACGGCACTCGCCGAAGGGCTCGCCCAACGGCTGCTCGAAGACGACGTGCCCGAGGTGCTGCGCGGCGCGGAGATCTTCAACCTCGACACGGCGGCGCTGCTGGCCGGCACGCGCTTCCGCGGCGACTTCGAGGAGCGCTTCAAGGCCATCATCGCCGCGCTCCGGAAACGGCGCCTGCCCATCCTGTTCATCGACGAGATCCACGCGACGATCGGCGCCGGCGCGACCACCGGCGGCACGATGGATCTGGCGACGCTGATCAAACCGATCCTGACCGCCGGCGACATGCGACTGGTTGGCTCGACGACCTTCGAGGAGTTCAAGCACATCGAGAAGGATCGCGCGCTGGCTCGGCGCCTGCAAAAAGTGGCCGTCGACGAGCCGACGCTGGAGGAAACCGCCAGGATCCTGCAGGGGCTGCGGCAGCGCTACGAGGAGCATCACGGGGTTCGATACACCGACGATGCCCTGGACGCGGCGGCGAAACTGGCCAAGCGGCACCTGCGCGACAACCGGTTGCCCGACAGTGCCATCGACGTCCTGGATGAGGCCGGGTCGATGGTGCGGTTGCAGGCCGCCGCGCTGGCGCAGGCTGGTCGTGCGCAGTCCGCCATTCGAGAGGCTCAGTCCGAGCGGGGTCCCCAGCGCGGCAGCCGCGCTGGGGTGCCCGACGTGAGCTTGTCGAACGGCGAGGTCCGAGGTCCGGGGGCCGAGGTCCGGGGGCCGGAGTCCGGAGTCCGGAGTCCGAAGTCACGGGCGCGAAGCGGGAAACCGACATCTGTGGGTGAACCGCCCGAGGGCGCGACACCGGACTCCGGATCGCGGACCCCGGACGACGCGATTCCCATCGTCTCGGCTGCCGAAGTCGAGCGCGTGGTGGCGCGCATGGCGCGCATCCCCGAGAAGCAGGCGACGTCTTCGGATCGCCACCGCCTGAAGACGCTCGAGGAATCGTTGCGTCGCGTCGTGTTCGGCCAGGATGAGGCGGTGCACGTCGTCGCGCAGGCGATCAAGCGGGCGCGCGCGGGGCTGGGCCAGCCCGATCGGCCGGCGGGCTGCTTCCTGTTCACCGGGCCGACCGGGGTCGGCAAGACGGAACTCGCCCGCCAGCTGGCGATCCATCTCGGCAACGAGTTTCTCCGCTACGACATGAGCGAGTACATGGAGAAGCACGCGGTCGCCCGTCTGATCGGCGCCCCGCCGGGCTACATCGGGTTCGAGCAGGGCGGCCTGCTGGTTGACGCCGTGCGCACGCACCCGTACGCCGTGGTGCTGCTGGACGAAATCGAAAAGGCGCACCCCGACCTGTTCAACATCCTGCTGCAGGTGATGGATCACGCGACGCTGACCGACAACACCGGGCGGCGTGCCGACTTCCGCCAGGCGATTCTCATCATGACGTCCAACGCGGGATCGCGCGAGATGAGCGCCTCGCCGATCGGCTTCGCGGCGCTCGCAGGCGGCGACGTGGACGAGCACCGGCGGCAGGCGGCGCGCAGCGGAGCGCGGGCGGCGCTGGAACGCATCTTCAGCCCCGAATTCCGCAACCGGCTCGACGCAATCGTCGGCTTCACGCACCTCACACCGGCCGTCATGGAGACGATCGTCGACAAGTTCATCCTGCAGTTGGAGGCTCAACTGGCCGAGCGCCGCGTGGCCATTCAGCTGGAGCCGGACGCGCGGCGCTGGCTCGCCGAAAAGGGGTACGATGCGGTGTACGGCGCCCGCCCGCTGGCGCGCGTCATCCAGGCGGAGGTGCGCGATCGGCTGACCGACGAGATCCTGTTCGGACGGCTCGAGAGCGGCGGCACGGTCGCGATTGGCCTGGAGAACGGTGCCCTGACGTTCCGCTTCGAGGCGCCCGCGAAGCCGAAGACCGCGGCGCCTGCGGACAGGTAGGCAGACACGAGTGCTTCGTGCCGGTGCTTGGTGCTGAGTGCGGTGCTTGGTGCCCAGTGTCGCGTCCGGTGCCTGGTGCCACTTGCCCGCACGTCGCACGCGCAATTTGCACTGGCCACCGCGCTTCACATCCAGCACCGCACTTGGCACCCAGCACGTAGCACTACGATGCCCGACACTCCGAAGCCACCCGTCGAATCGAAGGAACCCGTAATCAAAGTCGTCGACCGCCGATGGTGGGTGCACTCCGAAGGCGAGGCCGAGGCGGCCGCGGGTGAAGAGGAACCGCGGTTCGAGCCGCGCAAACCGAGTTACGTCGAAGAACTCGAGCGTCAGCTCGCCGACAAGAACCAGCTGCTGCAGGACTACATCACCCGCTACAAGGAAGCGACGCGCGAGTTCGACGACGTGAAGGCCCGGATCCGGCGCGACGTCGTCAGGGATATCGCGCGAGGCACCCGCGCGATCCTCAACGAGCTGCTCGATGTCGTCGACAACCTCGATCGCGCCATCGACGCCGCACACCGGGCGTCCGAGCAGGGCCGCCTGCTCGAAGGCGTCGAGATGGTGCGGAACCAGTTCCTCGCGAAGCTGGAGGGCCTCGGCGTGAGGCGGATGTCGCCGCTCGGGCAGCGCTTCGATCCCGCACTCGAGGAGGCCGCGTCGCTGGTCCCCGTAACCGATCCCGCGCAGGACAACGTCGTGCTCGGCGTGATTCGCGAGGGCTACGAGTTCAACGGCGAAGTCCTGCGGCCGGCGCTGGTTGCCGTCGGACAACACACAGATACGAGTGCTTAGTGCATGGTGCTGGGTGCTTGGTGCGGTGCTCAGTGCCTGATGCCAGGTGCTCAGTGCTCGGTGCGTGCGACACGACGCGGCAGGCACGTGCGGCGGGCTGCGGTCGAGCACGCAGCACAGCACTCGGCACACAGCACAGCACCTGGCACGTAGCACCCAGCACCTGGCACTCGTGACAGGAGGACCCTCATGCGCGTGACTGCGCGACGCTGCGCCTTCGCTCTCGCCTTGCTTATCGCTGTTCTGGTCGTCGCACCGATAATCGGCGCTCAACGCCCGCAGCGTTCCCCCGCATCCGCGTCAGCCGCAAAGCCGGAATCGACCGTCGTGCTTCGTCCCGCTCGCGTATTCGACGGCGTGACGACGACTCCGCATGAAGGATGGGTGGTCGTCGTGAGCGGCAATCGCATCGCTGCGGCCGGGGCGCCCGCGGAGGTGCAGGTGCCGGCCGGCGCCCGCACGATCGACCTGCCGGGCATGACGCTGCTTCCCGGCCTCATCGACGCGCACTCGCACATCTTCCTGCACCCGTACAACGAAACGCTGTGGAACGACCAGGTGCTCAAGGAGCCGCTCGCCTACCGGACGATCGCGGCGGTCATTCACTGCGAGCGGACGCTGAAGGCCGGCTTCACGACGTTGCGGGATCTGGGGACGGAGGGCGCCGGGTACGCCGACCTGTCTGTGAAGCAGGCGATCAACGAAGGGCGCATCCCGGGGCCGCGGCTGTTCGTGGCGACCAGGGCGATCGTCGCCACGGCGAGCTACGGCCCTGGGCCGCGCGGGTTCGAGCCGGAACTGGTGCTGCCGCAGGGCGCGCAGCCGGCGAGCGGCACGGCGGAAATCCTGAGGGCGGTCCGCGAGCAGGCCGGCCACGGCGCCGACTGGATCAAGGTGTACGCGGACTACGGGCGCGGGCCGAACGGCAGCACGGTGCCCACGTTCTCGATCGACGAGTTGAAGACGCTCGTGGACGAGGCGCACAGTGCCCGACGCCCCGTGTCGGCGCACGCGACGACCGCCGAGGGGATGCGGCGCGCCGTCGTGGCCGGCGTCGACACGATCGAGCATGGTTACGGCGGAACCGAGGAAGTGTTCAAGATGATGGTCGAGCGCCACGTCGCCTGGTTTCCGACGCTCGCCACCGAGGAGGCCTACTCGGAGTACTTCCAGGGTTACAAGCCGGGTGTGACGCCGCCGACGGCGGGCATGAGGCAGGTGGCGAACGCGTTCAAGATCGCGCACAGCCTGGGCGTCATCATCGGGTGCGGCTCGGACGTCGGCGTCTTCCCGCACGGCGAGAACTACCGCGAGATCGAATGGATGGTCAAGGACGGAATGACGCCCGTCGAGGCGCTGGTCGCTGCCACCTCCGTGAGCGCCACAGTGCTCGGCCAGGCAGACCGCTTCGGCCAGGTGAAAGCGAATCTGCTCGCGGATTTGATCGCCGTGCCCGGCGACCCCACGCGCGACATCACCGTGCTGCGCGACGTGCGGTTCGTCATGAAAGACGGCACGATCTACGTGCAGAAGTAGTGCGGGGTGCGGTGCGAAGCGCGGCAGATGCGCACCAGGCACTCAGCACAGCACCCCGCACCTTGCACATTGCACGTTGCACTGAGTGGCCGGCCGAGCCCGACCCTTACACGCCCCCGGTCAGGCGATACACCTCGCTCCCCGCCAGCAGGAACGCGCCGACGGCAAACGGCTCCGTCGTCCCGGGATCGAACCCGTGAGGACCGGCGCCGATGGGCTGAACGTGTTCGAGTTTGCCGTCCGGCGTGACACAGTGCGTCAGCGCGTTCCATGCGCGGCGCACGGCGGGCGCGACGCGGTTTCGATCGAGGAGTGCGTGGTTCACGCCCCACGCGAGGCCGAACGCGTAGAACGCGCTGCCGCTCGTCTCGCGTTCGGGATGCGCCGCCGCATCGAGCAGGCCCGGGCGCCACAACCCGTCGGACTGCTGCGCCGCCAGCACCGCCTTTGCCATCGCGAGGTAGAGGTTGCGATAGCGGGGATAGTCGGGGTGATCCCCTGGAAACAGCTGCAGCACTCTCGCCAGGCCGGCGAACACCCAGCCGTTGCCGCGCGACCAGTGGACAGGCCGGCCGTTCGGCTCGCGCAGGTCCAGGAACGATTCGTCGCGGAAGAACAGGCCGGTGGCCGGGTTGAAGAGGCGCTCGGTCGTCGCCCACCACTCGCGGTTCATGAAATCGAGATACGCGCGATCGCCGGTCGCATCCCACATTTCGAGCCACGACGTCGGCGCCATGAACAGCGCGTCGCACCACGTCCAGCGCTCCTGGCACGCCGGCGGATCCCAATCCATCGCCACGGACGAGGGATGCGCGAGCACGTAGTCGAGACGCTGCTTCGCCGGCGCCAGCATCTTCGGGTCCCGACGGATGCGGTACGTGTCGAGGTACGCCTGGATGACGCACTGGTCGTCGGCGTGATACGGCAGGCGGTGCGGCTGCCAGAGGTTCGCGTCGCCCAGCCGGACCATCGCCTCCTGGTAGCGTCGGTCCGACGCGATGCGATCGAGCGCGAGCAGCGCGATGTAGAACGGCGCGGTTTCCCAGCCGCGTGGATGGCGCTGCGCGGGATCGGGCATGTGTGCCAGCTGCCAGTCTGCGACACGTTGCATCGCAGCCAGCACGTCCGAACCGCGAGCTGCGCGGTCGAGGCCGGCGGCTGCAGGTGCCGCGGGCGTGTGCGGCTGCGCCGCCAGGCGAAGCGCGCCAGGGCTCACGACCAAGCTTCGGGCGGCGCGCGAAATCGGCGGACGCTTCGTGCCGGCCCCGGACAGCGCAAACGTCGCGGACCGCGCAGGACCGGCGGTTACCGACCAGCCGCCTGCCTCGCGCCGCACCAGGTGAAATCGCGGCGGCGCTCCCGGCGCTGGCGACCAGTAGGTTGCCATGCACGGCCGCCCCTGCCCGTCGGCCGCAATCGATGGCGGGTTCATCAGGTTGCTTCCCGCCGGAATGCGTGCCGCGTACTCGGCGCTGGCGGCCGTAATCGGCAGCTGATACGGCGAGCCGTCGCTGCGCGTCCACGTTTTCCCCCCGTCGGTCGAGCGCGCATACGCCAGGTCGTGGTTCGTCCCGGCGTCCGCGGAGTCACGCCACATCCACGCCAGGTGCAGCCCGCCGCTTGCGTCCACCGCCAGGCCCCGGAAAGAATCTGCAGGTAGCGGACCGCCGTACCGGGCGCAGGCCACACGGCCAGACGGCCGTCGGCCTGTGCCAGGCCGACAGCGCACAAAAGCAACGACAGGATCGTGCAGCGCGCGCTCACGTGCGGGCGAGACCGCAGGCTCATGTCGTCGTCTCCCGAGCCGGCTCGAAGATCCCGACGGGATCGCCGGTCAGCGCCGGATCGCATCCGGCGTGAGCCAGCGGATCGGGTCGAATGTACCACCCTGGCAGAGTGCGATGGCTTTTTTCAATTCCAGCTGGCACAAATACCTCGCGTGATCGCACGGTTGGCCCGTGTAGTACTTCTGCAACACGGGTAGCGCCCGCCGGTCGCGCAACTGGCCGAGCGCCCAGACGGCGTGGTTGCGTTCGCTCAATGTGTGCTGTTCGGACTCCACGAATGCCATCAAGGCTTCGACCCGATCGCCCGGGAATTGCTTCATCGCCGCCGTGCCCATGTCGCGGGCGCCGATCTGGATCCACAAGCCCAGCGCAGCAAACGACAACACGACCAGGACCACGACGCCGAGCGCGAGAAGCGGCCACCACCGACGCAACCAATCCGACGGCCGAACGAAGCTGCCTGTTGTCACGCCCCCCCCATCCGGCTGAAGCCGTCCGCAGTTTGCTTCAGCGCAATCCGGCTGAAGCCGGATCCCACAACCAGAGCGTGTCCCGGCCTGAAGGCCGGAACCTGCGGTCGATCCCGTTCATCGCTTCACCTGACGATAATCGCGACGTGCGCCGTGCGACCGCGCCCATCCCGCGCCGTGATCACGTGCCGGCCGGGGACGAGCGGCCACATCTGCGATCCGTCCGATGAAGCAACGCCGATCCCCACGCCGTCCACTCCCCATTGGATCTCGCCCGGCGCCGGCGCGACGGCTCGAAGCTCGAGCGCCTGGAACTCACGTCGCAGCGTCGGGTCGATCGAGTACGTGGCGCCATCTGGCGGGTTGACGATTTCCAGGCGCGTCCTGCGGGCAGGCGCGGGCGCGGCCACGCGTCGCACTTCGTGGAGCAGCGCTTCAGCCCCGCTTGCTGCGTGTCCGGTCGTGCGTGCCTGGAGATCCTGCAGCAGGCCGTGCTGCGCGGCCCATTGCCGGTACTCGGGCGGCCAGACAGTCAGCAGCCCCTCATCGCTGGCGTGGTGCCAGCTGCACGGCAGCGCCTCGCCACCCGCCGGCAGCCACTCGTGAATCCGAGCGGGACATGCAGAGGTCGCCCGCATCCCCGAGAGCGCACAGATCTCGACCCGCTCGAGGCCTTCGGGCGGGGTCGCCAGCGGCCGGCTCGCCAGGATCGCCCCGGCGCCCGCGACCTTCCGTTGGGCCGCCAGCATCACCGCGTGAAAGATCGGCGCCGCGCCCGTCACGCCTGTGGAATCGCGAAGCGGCGTGCGATCGAAATTGCCCACCCAGACGCCAACCGTGACTTCCCGCGTGTAGCCGATCGTCCAGTTGTCGTGGTACGCCTGCGAGGTGCCGCTCTTGGCGGCGACCGGGAACGGGAATTCCAGCGAACCGCCGCGGCCGAAGATGTACTCGCGGGCATCGGCATCGGAAAGGATGTCGGTGATCCAGAAGGCCGTTCGCGGCGACACGAGCGGCCGTTCCCGTTCGGCGGGCGCGTCTGATGCGCGCTTCACGGCTGCCGGCTGCAGCCACATGCCGCCGCGCGCAAGTGCCGCATACGCCGAGACGAGATCGGCGAGCCGCACCTCGGCATTGCCCAGCGTCACGCCGAGCCCGTAGTAGGACGCCGTGTGATCGAACGTCGTCAGGCCGGCGCGCTGGAAGAAACGCAGCAGCGCTGGGACGCCCACCTCGGAGGCGAGGGCGACCGCCGGGATGTTCTCCGAACCTGCAAGCGCGCGACGCGCCAGCAGCGGCCCACGGTAGCGGCCATCATAGTTGCGCGGGCTGTAGAGGACGCCAGGCTCGGCCGTCGGGAAGTGCGTCGGCACATCCGGCAGCACGCTGGCCGGCGAGTAGCCATGCTCGAACGCCAGCGCATAGGTGAGCGGCTTGAGCGCGGAGCCTGGTTGGCGCGGGGCCAGCGGCCCGTTGATCGCACCGCCGTGCGCGGTGTCGAAGTAGTCACCGGAGCCCTCCCACGCCAGCCACTCGCCCGCCTCGTTGTCGAGCACGACGACCGCGACGTTGGCCGCGCCGTGTGCGTTCAGCATCTCGCGATGGCTCTCGATGATGCCGCGCACCTGCGATTGCAGATCGCTGTCGAGCGTCGTCTCGATCCGGCCGCCGCGTGCATCCTTGGAACGCCCGGCAAGCACCATCTCGACGAACTGCGGCGCGAGGAACGGCGCATCGGGCCGGCGAAACGCCAGGCGCTCCGCCGACGCCTCGCGCGCCTGATCCCGCGAAATCGCGCCGGCCGCCTGCATCCGACGCAGAACGGCTCGCTGTCGCGCACGCGCGGGCCGTGGATCCCGGTACGGATTGAAGCGCGACGGCTGCTGTGGCAGCGCGGCGATGAACGCCGCCTGCGCGGGCGTCAGCATCGGCGCCGGGCAGCCGAAGTACGCCTGGCTTGCGCGCTCGGCGCCGACCATCTGGTTGCCGTAGGCCGCGAAGTTCAGGTACAGCGCGAGGATCTCGCGCTTGTCGAACCGGCGCTCGAGCCGCAACGCGAGGAGCGCTTCCCGCAGTTTCGCGCTGATGCCGCGAGGTGCCTGTGGCGGGTCACGCCGCGCGAGAAGCAGCTTGGCCACCTGCTGGGTGATCGTCGATCCACCTTCGACGACCCGCCGCCTGAGGACGTCGTGCACCGCCGCGCGGAACAAGGCGACGGGATCGATGCCCGGGTGGGACCAGAACCGGCGGTCCTCCGCGGCGATGGTCGCGGCAACGAGCACCGGCGGCAGTCGATCCGCGGCGAGCTTCAGGCGTCGCGTGCCGGCGTTCGACAGAGTCTCGTACAGGACCGTCCCGTGGCGATCGACGACGACGGTGGAGACGTCGTTGCGGTCGTCGAGCAGATCCACGGGAATCGAGCCGAGGGCCAGCCAGGCGGCGCCTGCCATGCCGGCGAGGAGCAGCAAGGCGAGGAGACGCACAATCCGGCTGAAGCGACGCGCATTCCGGCTGAAGCCGCGGACAATCCGGCTGAAGCCGGATCCCCCATCTGAATTGACGGTCACAAGGACACCCTGCTGGCTACTGACTACCGTCTACTCCCTACTTCGTCTACTCACTACCTGCTCACCACTCGCTACTCGCTACTCGCTCGTCACTACTGCCGTTTCACATCGACAATCACCGTGGCCGTCCGCCCGAACACTTCCGGCTCGTACATCTCCTCCGCCTGCGCGGGCGCCGTGCGGAACGTCCCCGCCGTCGTGGCGCGGACAATGTAGCTGAAGGTGTGGCGACCTTCGCTGAGGCGCGTGGCAAACAGCAGGACGCGATCGTCGTGGCGTTCGACGTGATCGAATCCGCCGCGCTGCCACCACGAGAACCAGTCCTGCCCGGCCTCGGGCTGCTCGTCCTGGCTCTCCGTCAGCGTCCGCGCGGTGGTCGCGAACCAGGATTCCACGGGCTCGAATCCCGCCGGCAGCGGATCGGTGACCGCCAGGAAGCGTCGTTCCTTCGTGAGTTGGAACGTCAGCGTGATGCGAACCAGATCGCCGGCCTTGTAGCTCGTCGTCGGTCTCGGTTGGGGCCCCGACTCGACGTACGGCGCATAACTGCGTTCGACGGTGATGCCGGAGTCGAGACCCTGTTCGAACAACAGATCGGCCGCGTAGCGCAGGCGCGCGGCGTAGAACAGCGTGCCGGTGCCGTCTCTCGTGAACGTCAGCGGGTAGGTCGCGCCCGCCTTTCCCTTCGCCAGCACCTGCGCCATCGTCAGGTCGGTGGACGCCGACTGCGTCGACCGTCCTTTGAATTCCGTGCGCGCGAGTTCTTCCGGGCCGAGTCTGGCCGTGGCCCGGAAATCCGGCGTGACGCTCTCGAACCTGCGGTAGTAGGCGACCAGCGCTTCCATCGCCAGCGCATTCTCCTGCGTGTTGCTCCACCGCCCCTTCTTGCGCGCCATCATCAACCAGCGGACGATCTCGCGGATCGGTGCGTCGCTGACATTGGCGCGAACCAACGTGTTCAGCGCGATCGCCGTGGAGCGCACGTTCGAGTTCCAGAACCACAGCAGGTACGGATCGGCGAGTTCCTCGACGTGCGCACTCCCGGCCTCCGGCAAGACCGCGTTTGCGAGCCTCCTTCGCAGGTCGTCAATGCGCGCGCCTGCAGTCTCACCTCTCGCAGTCAGCGCGTCGTGCAGGTAGGCCAGCGCGAACACCGGCATCTTCTCCCGGTATCCGAACAGCCGATTCAGGTTCGAGTCCTGGTTGCGGCCGCCTTCGATCAGCACCTTGACGGCGAACGCCTGCCAGGCGGTGTAGGACGGCCACCATGATTCGTTGGGCGGCGGTGGCTGCGAGAGCGCGTGCTCCAGGTATGAGTAGGCGCGGTCGCGCATACCCGCATCGACGTCGTATTTCATGTCCACCGCGACCTTGAACACGTGCAGCAGGTAGGCGGTGAGGTACGGAGACGTGGACCGGCAGTCGCCCGCCCAGTAGGCGAACCCACCACTGGGACACTGGAACTTTCGCAGCTCTTTCAGCGCGTCCTGCACGATCGGCCGCAGTTTCGTCTGCTCGATACCCGGCAGCGGGAACGTGCCGCCGAGATCTGCAGCGAGCAGCAGCGCGAGCGCCCGCGACCCGAGCTGCTCCGCACAGCCGTACGGGTACTCCAGGAGATACCTGGCCCCTTCCGCGAGACCCACCATGGCGGTCGATGACAGCTCCACGTGCAGGCCGCCGAAACCGGGCACGACGCCCGATGGAATCGAGAGCGTTTCGCTCGCGGTTGGTTTGGCGTCGTTCGCTTCGCCGTAGGCCGCCACGGTTTCAGGCGATGCGAGCACTTCGACGGGCACGACGTCCTCGAACGCGTCCGTCTCGTTGCCGACGGCCACCGTCATCTGGATGCGCGCGCGGCCGACCGATTTCGCCGCCGCATCGAACCGTACTTCAACCGACCCGCCCGCCTCGATCGGCACCGTCTGCTGCGTGGTCCCCGTCATCTCCAGCACGGTCGGGTCGAGGCTCTTGATGGTGACTGTCGCCGTGCCGGCCTGCTTCAACTGACTGGTGACCACCGCGCCGAAGAGCGCCTTGTCGCCGACAGCGAGGAACCGCGGGAAGGCGGCCTTCAGCGTCACCGGCTTGTTGATGCGCACTTCGCTGTCACCGGATCCGAAGCGCGACTGCATGTCGCCGGCAACCGCCATGATCCGGTAGGTCGTGAGGGATTCCGGCAGCTTCACGTCGACGTTCGCGTGGCCCTTCGCGTCGGTGACCACCGAGCCCAGCCAGAACGCCAGCACCCGGAAGTCGCTGCGCATCGTCGACGCGCCCGCGTCGGCCCCGCCGCCCCCGCCCTCGGTTGCGCCCTTCGGCGTCAGGACGCGGCGCGACACGATCCGCTGGCGGCTGTCTTCGGTCAGCACCTGCAGCGCCTTCTGCACGTAGACCGACTCGAGCACGTCAGGCGTCTTGTAGCCCGTCAACGACAGCACGCCGTAATCGACGGCCCACAGCGTCACCTCGCTGGCGACGCCGCTGCCGCCGCGGTCGTTCACCTGAAGGTCCACTTTCGCGGTGTTGGCCGGACGATACTCGTTCCTGTCGGCGCGCACGGCCACGGTCAACCGCTTCGACAGGTTTTCCACCTTCAGCTCGACGTACCCCAGGCGGAACGCCGGCTTGCCCGGGTCGCTCGTGTCTTCGAGTGCGGCCACCGCGTTGCGCGGCGTCCCTGTGCCCGCCTCTTCTTTGGCCGCGGGCGCCGGCGCCTTGCTGCGCCCCTTGAGGAGCAGGACGGAAACGTAGACGTTCGGAATGTCCTGTTCGGTGACCGGGATGGAGATCGTCTGCTGCGTCGACGTGAGCTCGAACTGGCGATGCGATCGCACGCCTTCGCGCTCGGTCGTCACCAGCGCCGTCGCCTGTTCCCATGGCGACTGGATCATGATCCGCGCGGTGTCGCCCGGACGGTACGTCTTGCGTTCCGGCACCAGGTCGATGCGGTTGTGGTCGTAGCGCGCCCAGGCGGTGTAGCCCTCGCCGAGCGCGTAGAACGACGTCGTGGTAATCGACGAGTGGCCCTCCTGGTCGCGCGCGATCGCGGTCAGCACGAAGTACCCGCCGGCTGGGAGCGCAACGTCGAGCGGCACCGGCTGCTCTCCAGTCGTCACGTCCCATGTGCCGGCCGGGATCGACTCCTTCCGCGTTTCCCAGGTATAGAAACCCTCGCCCTCCGCGCGGCGCACGCTCTTCCATTGGATGTGCGCGAGTGTGATCCGGACCGGCACGCCACCCACGGCCCCGCCCTCGGGCGTGACCGCCACGATCTCCGTCTTCAGCCCGTCCTTCTGCTGCACGAAGTACGGCGGACGCCGCACGCCGATGTACCACGGCGCCGGGTGGACGACGATGTGCGCGCGGTTCGCGATGTGCTGGCGCGAAACGTCTTCCACATCGCCCTCGAGCGCGTAGACATACGGGATGCCGGCGTCGGGCTTCGTCTTCAGATCCAGCGTGAGATCTCCGGTCTTCGCCAGCGTCGCTTCCCGGCGGCCCAACTCCTCGGCCCGGTAGCGGTCCTCATCCGACCACCCGACGAACTCCCAGCGGTCGCTCGTGAAGTGCTCGTAAACCGCGTCGGGAGCACCAAAGGCCGGCGTGCGCGAGAAGGTCCACGTCACCGGGCGGCCACCCATCGGCGCGCCGAACAGGTAGCGCGCGGTCACGGTCCCCTTCAGCGAGGTACCCGCGATCGGCGACGGCGCCGACAGGAGGACGTCCACGCGGAAGTCCGGCCGCCGGTACGCGGCGACCAGAAACTGGCCCTGCACCCTTTTCTCCCACGGCGTGCGGTTCTCTTCGTAGTACTCCTGGCCCGGTTGCGGAACACGCACGGCCGGCGGCTTCGGCTTGTCCGTCTCGAGAATTGCCGTCACCCCGTAGTAGCCCAGCGAGCCATCGGTCGGAAGCGTCACCGTCCACTCCGCGCTGCTCCATTGCCCGATCTTCACGGTTCGCTCGTCGACGACTCGATCCTGGCCGTCGCGCAGCGAGACGAACACGGTGGTGCCCGCGGGCAGGGTGCGGATGCCCGCCGCCGTGTTGTGCCGCAGGATCGCCTTGAGGTGCACCTCCTCGCCAAGGCGGTACACGCCGCGGTCCGAAAAGACGGAGCCGCGAAGCATGGGCGACGCCTGATTGAGATTCACCCCGAGCCCGAATTCCCACGGGTTGATCCCCTCGTTCCAGTCGCTGCCGACGTAGGCGACGTCGCCGTCCTTCTCGGCCATCACGATGAAGGAGAACTTCTCCCAGTCGCGGGGGTCGCGCAGTGGCGTCTGCGGCGCGATCGCGACGCCGTCGGCGCCGGTCGTGCCCGTCCAGAAGACGGAGTTGTCGAGGCGGATAATCGAGACGTGAGCGCCGGACACCGGCACGGCGCTGTCCAGCCTCGTGACGAATACGAGCGTGTTCTGAGGACTGTCCTTGACGGTAATCCCGAGGTTCGTCACCTGCACGACCGTCGCGCGCACGCCGGGCGCATTCCCCTCGCCATACGCACGATGGGCGCGCTCCACCTCCTTGCCTTCTTCGACCGCAGCCCACACGAGGCCCGTGCCCGTTTTCTGCAGCACCGGCGACATGTCGAGCCCGTGCGACTGGATCTTGTCCACCGTGACCGGCAGCTGGCGCATCCGGCCTTCGGCCGGTGGCGCCAGCTGGAAGTGTTTCTCGAGCAACTGCTGCAGCGTAGGCATCAGCGTACCCGGCAAAACCGCCTGCGCCCACTGCTTCACGGTCAGGTAGTTCCGAGCGTAGAACGGCAGCACCGGACCGCCGCCCGTTTCCCACACGCCGTGACCATCGCCGAAGCTCGTGAACGCGCTGCGGTGAGAGTTCTCCACGGCGCCGACCCATGTGTAGCCCAGCGTCTGCCCGTCCACCGACCGCAGGTTGGCGTCAATGGCCGCGACGTAGGTTTTCGCGGGCGGCTGGACGTCGAAGCCGGCGTCTTCGAGCGTCGGCATTTCCGACGTGTCGCTCTCGACCGTGCGCTGTGGCTTCGCGGTCGTCGATTTCGCCGCCGCCTGCTCGCGTCCCGGCGTCGTCACGTCGGTGACTTTCATGGCGCCGGCGAAGTCGTCGATCTTCACCGGCCGGCTGAACTCGAGACCATTGCGCCGTTCCGGATCGCAGGCCGTTCTGCACTCGAAGCCCATCACGAAGAACGCCGGCTCCGCCTGAACCGTGTACTCCTGCACGTGGCCGGGCGTTGCCGCGCCCGCCGGTGACGGCAGCTGCGCGTCCAGCGTCAGCTTCGTCCAGCTTTCCGGCGGGACGCTGCTCGCGCTCTCCAGTGCCACGAGGTCGTTCGATGGCGGATATCGCTTCTTGTCCCAGTCGCCGGTCAGCTTCAGACGAACGGATGTCTCCGCCGCAGCGACGGCGTCGGCCGCGGCCAGTCTCGCGTTGAACCGATCCAGCGCCTGCGGATCGGCGGCCTTGAGGCGCGCCTGGTCGTCGGCGGCGATGACCGGCCGCCTCCAGTCATGCTTCTCGAAGCGCGCCGACAGGTGACGGGCGACCTCGTCGGCGCGGACCGGCTGGTTGAATCGCATCAGTACGACGATTGGATTGGCGATGTTGCCGCCGCGCCGGTACCAGATGGTTCGCAGCAGTCGCACCGTTGGCGTCGTGAAGCCGAACGTATGAGGACGTTCGAGGCGGCGGCCGCTGACCGCGGTGGCAGTTGCCGCGATCGTCACCTCGTAGTGCGTCGCGTAGGGCAACGGCCGTTTCGGATCGGGCGTGAAGACGAGGATTGTCGTGCCTGACCAGCGGAAGGTGCCGGCCACCCGGGGGGACATGCGAAAGAACGGGGCGGTCACCGGCGCCGGGATGCGCCCGAGCTCGACCATCGGTTCGGAGAAGACGACACGAATCTCGTTGGCCTCGGCACGGTTCCCGATCTCGCCGTTCGGTCCTACGGTGACAACGGTCAGCGCCGCGCCCTTCTGGACCGCCTGGGCGGTCGCGACAGCGGACGTCAGCGCGGAGAGGATGAACACGCCAAGGATGCGGGCAAGCTTGGTGGCGTTTTTCATGTTCGCGGTATCGGCGAGAGTGTAAGTCAAATGTATGCCGGCCCTGAAGGGCATGCGCACAGCTGCCGTGCTGGGCCCCCCCCGGACGCCCCCCAACACCGCCCGTCGCGTTGCCAGTTCCTGAGCAACCGCTGGTCCAGGAGCTGAGTTGTTGAAGGAGAACGAGTTGGTGACCGAGTGGAGCGAGCGGGCGTGTGCGCAAAGACACGCTGTGGGCGCTCGGACACGACCGGGGCTGGCGCGGAGCATGGCGAGCGATGGCGAGTGCCGAAATTCCGGCAAATCGGCAGGCCGGCCGGGCCGCGCACCGCCGAAAGCCCGAAAAATCGAGCAATTCCAGGCTCTTGCCCCTTTTGACGCCCGGAATGCCCCTTGCTATGCTGTTCGGTTGGCGGGTTGGAAGGTGAGGCTGCGGCGGAGTATCGCACCGCCACCCGACTCCTCCATTCTTGGTTCTGAATTCTGAATTCTGAATTCTGAATTCTCTTCGTCCCCCCGGGCGCACCCTTCGATGATTCCCTCCGGAACCGATCCGTTGCCCGCCGAGATTCTCGCGGCCCGCACGCTGATTCTCGTTGGCCACTTCGGTTCGGGCAAAACCGAGATCGCGGTGAACCTCGCCTATCGCCTGCGAGAAGGCGGCGAGGAGGTCACGCTGGTCGATCTCGACGTCGTCAAGCCGTACTTCCGCTCGCGGGGTCTCATCGAAGAGCTCGAGGCGCATGGCATTCGCCTGGTGGCGCCGTGGGACGAGTTCGCGCACGCGGATCTGCCCATCGTCGTCCCCGAAGTGCGGGGCGCGGTGGGCCAGGCGGCGGCCGGACTGCGTCGCGTCATCTTCGACGTCGGCGGCGCGGACGTCGGCGCCCGCGTGCTCGGCAGCGTCCCGGGGCTCACTGATCCGGCGACGACCGACGTGCTCTTCGTCGTCAACGGCAACCGGCCGTTCGCGGAAACCACCGAGGCCGTCGTCGCAATGCTGCGCGAGATCGAGCGGGTGTCGCGACTGCAGGTACGAGGTCTGGTCGCCAACTCGCACCTGATGGACGAGACGACGGTTCAGACGGTATGCGACGGAATCGCACTGGCCGAATCGGTGGGCGCCGCCACCGGGCTGCCCGTGCGCTTCTGCGCCGTGCGCGCGGATCTGGCCGGCGCCGTCCGGGCGCGAGCCCCCGGCGTGCCCCTTCTCCCGGTTGAACGACATATAATGCCGCCGCTCGATTTGCGGCGGGCCGGCTCGCGGCGTCGATCGAGCGTGTTATAGCCGGGTAGGGGCACGGCATGGCGTGCCCCCACGAGCGTTTGCGTCTTCATAGATTCGTGAGAGAGGAGACGACGTGCCAACGCCCATCATCGAAAAGGACCGCTGCAAGGGATGCGAGCTCTGCGTCCACGCATGCCCTGAGAAGGTCCTCGAGATGTCGACCGACATCAACGTCAAAGGTTACTTCTACCCCTCGGTTGCCAGGCCCGACGACTGCAACGGCTGCCGGTATTGCCTGTACGTGTGTCCGGACACCGCGGTGCAGGTCGAGAACAAGGGCAAGCTCACCGTGCGGACGGAGGGCCTCACCGAGAAGACATTCACCTACTGCCCCGGATGCACCCACGGCGTCATTCACCGGCTGGTGGGAGAAGTCATCAGCGAGCTCGGGGTGCGCGAACACACCGTCGGCATCGCGCCGGTCGGCTGCTCGGTGCTCGCCTACGAGTTCTTCAACTGCGACATGCAGGAAGCGTCGCACGGACGCGCGATGGCGGTGGCCACCGGCATCAAGCGCGGCCGGCCGAACCTGGTGGTGTTCACCTACCAGGGCGACGGCGACCTGGCGTCGATCGGGATGGCGGAAACCATCCACGCAGCCAACCGCGGCGAGAAGATCACGGTCATCTTCGTCAACAACGCGATCTACGGGATGACCGGCGGCCAGATGGCGCCGACGACGCTGCCGGGCCAGGTGGCGACCACGTGTCCGACCGGCCGCGACGTCAACCTGGCCGGTTATCCGATCCGGGTCGTCGAGCTGCTGAGGTCGCTGCGTACGCCCGCCTATCTCGCGCGCGTTGCCGTCCACGAACCAAAGCAGATCCTCAACGCCAAGAAGTGCATCCGCAAGGCGTTCAAGTACCAGATCGACAAGGTGTGCTTCTCGCTGGTGGAAGTCGTCTCCACCTGTCCCACCGGCTGGGGACTGCAGCCGCACGAAGCGTGCGGGTGGCTGCAGGACCAGATGCTTCCCTACTACCCGCTCGGCGAAGTGAAGACGCCCGAAGCGGCTGCCTGACCCAGGGAGAACGAGGATGTACAACGAAATCATCTTGGCGGGATTCGGTGGTCAGGGCGTGCTGCTGATAGGCAAGCTCCTCACCTACGCCGGCATGAACGCGGGCCTCGAAGTGACGTGGATGCCCGCCTACGGCCCCGAGATGCGGGGCGGCACGTGCAATTGCACCGTCGTGATGTCCGATCGACAGGTTGGTTCGCCTATTTCCAGCAAGCCGCACGCAATCATCGTCCTGAACCTGCAGTCGATCGACAAGTTCGAACCGCTCGTCCGGCCCGGCGGCATCATGGTGATGAACACCAGCCTCATCAACCGGCCGGCCGTGCGTCACGACATCACCGTTGTGCCCGTTGCGTGCAACCAGATTGCGGTCGAAGCGGGCAGCGCGAAGGCGGCGAACATGGTGGCGCTCGGCGCCTACATCGGCGCGTCGGGCCTGGTCGACCTCGCGCTGGTGAAGAACACGCTGGCCGAGAAATTCGCGTCGCGGCCGAAGCTGATTGGCATCAACCACGCCTGCCTGGACAAGGGCTTCGAGATCGGGGCAGGAGCGCGTGCGGGTGCGACCGCGCGCTCCTGCTAGGAGGAAACGCCTTGGCAAAGAAACTGATGAAAGGCTGCGAGGCAATCGGCGAGGCGGCCATCCACGCCGGCTGCCGGCTGTTCTTCGGATATCCCATCACGCCGCAGAACGAGATCCCCGAGTACATGTCGGGCCGGCTGCCGCAGGTTGGCGGCGTGTTCGTGCAGGCGGAGAGCGAAGTCGCCGCGTCCAACATGCTGTACGGCGCGTCCGGGGCCGGCTGCCGCTGCATCACCTCGTCGTCCAGTCCCGGCATCTCGCTGATGATGGAAGGCGTCTCCTACATGGCCGGCTCGGAACTGCCGGTCGTCATCGTCAACATCATGCGCGGCGGTCCGGGACTCGGCGGCATCCTGCCGTCGCAGTCAGATTACTTCCAGGCCACCAAGGGCGGCGGGCACGGCGACTACCGGGTGCTCGTGCTCGCGCCATCCACGGTGCAGGAAGCCGCCGACCTGACGATGGAGGCGTTCGATCTCGCCGACAAGTACCGCAACCCGGTGATCATCCTCGGCGACGGCCTCATCGGCCAGATGATGGAACCGGTCGAATTCAGCCGGAACGTCGATCCCTCGGAGCTGCCCGACAAGCCGTGGGCGACGACCGGGTGCAAGGGACGGCAGCGGAACATCATCAACTCGTTGTACCTGAAACCCGAGGAACTCGAGGAGCACAACTGGCATCTGGCGGCGAAGTACCGCGAGATGGCGAAGGAAGCGCGGCACGCCACCTACAACGCGGACGGCGAGATGGACGTCCTCGTGGTCGCCTACGGGACCGTGGCTCGCATCACGCGAACCGCCATCGATTCCCTGAAGGAAAAAGGGATCAAGGCGGGGCTGTTCCGCCCGGTGACGCTCTACCCGTATCCGACCGAGGCGCTCGTGGAGGCCGCGCTGCGCGCGCGCCACGTCCTGGTCACCGAGCTGTCGACCGGCCAGATGGTCGAAGACGTCCGGGCGGCGATCGCCGGACGGCGGCCCGTGGAGTTCTACGGACGCGTGGGTGGCATGGTGATGGCTGCCGAGGAACTGGCGGAGCAGATCGAGAAACTGGCACACGCGACCATCGTGTAGCGCGGATCGGCAGGCAAACATGACGACAAAAGACGCCATCCTCGAGATCGTCCGCAAGGCGTACCAGATCGAAGTCGACGGCTATACCTTCTACTCCATGACGGCCGAGCGGGCGCAGAAGCCGGCCGTGCAGGAGCTGTTCGGCAAGCTGGCGTCCGACGAAGTCCAGCACCAGGCATTCCTGCGATCGGTCGCCAGGAACTACGAGGACAAAGGCAGCGCCGCGTTTGCGCTGGACATGAAGGCGCCGGACATGGGCGCGATCGCTTCGCAGGTGTTCACGGGCAGGTTCCGCGAGCAGGCGGCGGGCGCCGAGTTCGAGCTGGCCGTGCTGTCGATCGGGATGACGCTCGAGACCAACGCGATGAAGTACTTCACGGAAGCGGCGCGCAACGCGGGCGAGAAAGAGGTGACGCAGTTCTACCAGTTCCTCGCGGACTGGGAGAAGCAGCACTACGACGCGTTGAAGAGCCTGTCCGACGTCGTCCGTGCGGACCACATGGCGGACAGCCGCTTCTCGGCGTTCTGATCCGCAGATTCACGCAGAGGGTACCGACCGGCAAATTCACGCAGATTCGCGCAGACTATGAGATTCTGGGAACTCGATCCGCTCCGTTCGGACCCCACACTCGCGGCAAACGACCCGGCGCTGGGCGTACACCACGGTGACGGCATGCGCCGGCCGGGGCAAATCGTCCCAGGTGTGCGCTAGCCCAGCTGGGAGCGCTGCCGCGATGAGCAAGAGGAGGCTTCCGTTCCGCACATGCTTCGTACCTCACGACCGGTGTGCTCCGAACCGGCGCGGAACGGCTGAATTCCTAGCACCAATAGACCGGAATAGACCCGAGATCCCAGTGGCAAGCGTATGCGACAGATGTCTGTAAACCCAATGACAGGGTTGCGGTCGCCATTCGCCAACACGGTCGACCCGCACGTGCGACGTCCAAGTGAAGGGACTCCGACTAACATACCAGGCGAGGTTCTGGTCTGCCGTTCAGGCGGGGACAACCCCACGCGCCAGAGAACGTTGCACGATCTGCCTTCGCATCCGGCCTTCGCGCTTGACGACCGGCTGCGACTCGACCAGACTGCTCATCGGTCCCGGAGTCTACCCGCGATCAGGACGCTGGCCGGCATCCTCGTATCCGCGGGGGAGAGGAGCCTGGCAATGGCGCAGCGTTCTGAAGCCGCCCCGCCCACAGTAGCCCGCCCGCCGGGGGGCCGCCGATTCCACGAATCGCCTCGATCCTCTGGTTCCGCCAAAGCCAACGTTGATGATTCGGCCTCGTTGGACGCCGCCATCGCTTGTGCATTTCCCGGCGTGAGCCCCAAATCCCGCGCCTTCTGTTCGATGGCAAGAACGAGAGCGCCGACGTCGCACCGCTCCACCGAACCGCCGGGTGAGGCCGCCCGGCCGCTTAGTGTCCCCACTGGGTGCGAAGGACGCGCGGGCGGAAACGTTCAGATGTCCGGCCTCAGAGGGCCGGTCGACTCGGGGCGCTTCATCGCGCTCATCGATGCGGTGTTCAGACGCCATCGCCCGCCCCTCGATCCCTCGTTCGGCAGAGAGCTACTCCTGTGGCACGCGATGGTCTGCGATGTCAGGGCAGTACTCACCGACGACGACAACGGTCTGGAGGCAGATCGCATCGCGGCAGCATCGGGTTGGGTGGACCAGGAGACATTGCGAGAGATGCTCACGAAGGCTGACGTCGACTGATCGTGCAGGCCCGGTACATTCACTCGCCACGCGACGTTCAGACGGAGGGGCTGGAGCCCTGGCTCGGTTGCATCGGCCCCCGTCGGGTGGACATCGAACCGTACGTGACGAACGCGCCACCTTCTGCCCGTCCTTTGCCGACGGCTCCGTCGCCGGATGCGTTTTACCGGCAAGCACATGATGAGTGCCGTTTAGGTTAGGCCACTCGTCGGATGTCGACAACGATACGCTCGGGGGGGCGTATGCTAGAGACATCACCTCGTCTGCGCGTTTTGGAATCTGCCGCGAATGTTGCCACGATCCTCGCGTGCGGTGCCCTCTGCGTGTACATAGCTCGCTCGGTGTTCATTCCGGCGGCCCAAGGTCCCCAACCCGGGCCAGCGTACCAGGCCGGTGACCGGATCGAGAATCTTCCGCGCGTCCGTTTCGACGCTGCGGACCGTACCCTCGTGGTCGCGACACGTGGCACGTGTCGGTTTTGTCAAGCAAGCATGCCGGCGCTGGCGCAAATCGCCACGAGCCTCAAGGCATTGCCGCGACGCACGCCGTTCGTTGTGGTGAGTGTCGACGGCGAGGACCAGACGCGCGGCGCATTCCGCGATTACCGAGTCGATCCGGACGTGGTCATAGGTGTCAAGCCGACCGCGCGAGTCATGTACGCCACCCCGACTGTACTGCTCGTGAATCGCGCCGGCATCGTAGAACACGCGTGGATTGGGCTTGTGGACAGTTCCAAGGCGCATGACATCGTTGGGGCCACGGCACGGTGAATGGGACAGAAACCACAGCACTCTGAGAGTGAAAACGAGGGACCGCGCGTAGTGGTAGTCAGAACCGGGACGACAAGGAAAGGAGTGCCCTATGAATGCGTTGAGAAGGTTTGCGTTTAGCCTGTGCCTCCTAGGGGCGGCGATGTTCTTCGTGCCAGGTGCGAGCGCTCAGCCCAAGCCACAGTGCTACTGCCCGTCCTACCTCGACTTCTATCTGTACTGCGAGGGGTGGTGCACGAACCACGAAGGTTCCTCATACTCGAGCTGTTCTTACTGCGGACCCTATATGTGCATTTGCGTGGACGACGAGATCTTTGCGGGCATCGATCCGTGCATCGGGTGCTGACTAAGCCGTGTCAATGACCGTAGACCCACCCCGGTTCTGACGCCTTAGGGGAGCCTTAGGGAGGATGAGGCATGCGGAACGTCGTTTCGCTGCTGGCGGTGGTGATGGTTCTCTTCGGATTCACAACGGACGCCCGACTTCCGGTCTCGGCGAGGACTGCGATCCAGCGCGACACCGCAGCTTCGGAGGCGGTCCTCGCCCAAGCCCGGAAGGCGTTGGGGGGCGAAAAGCGCCTGGCGTCCATCAGGTCGATTCACGCTCGCGGCCAGCGCCGAACCAGAATGCCGGGTCTCGAAGAAACGCTGGAGGCCGACTTCGAGTTCGGGCTGTCGCCGTTCGAGAGGTACGTTCTACGCGAGAACGTCGCATGGCCGTCAAGTGTCGACATCTCCGGGTTTGACGGGACACGGCTGATCCGCGACGGATGGAGCACGAGTGCCGACGGCCCCCAGCTCACGATCGGACGCATCAAACCGGATGTCGAGCGGCGCGTGCTCAGGTTGCGGAGGAACCAGGCAATGCGGCTGGCTCTGGCGCTCTTGCTGCCGTCAGGTACGGCAGGATTTCAGTACGGCACGCCCATGCCGGTGACTTCCCCGGACGGCGACGCGAACTCGATCGAAGTGACGAGGCCTGAAGACTTCGCAGCGACGCTGTTCCTCGACGCGGTCACGCATCGACCGCTGCTGATGAAGCATGTCGATGACAGCACGCCGCAGAGCACTGGCATAGCCTCCATAGGACTTGAAGAGTACCGGACGGTCGATCAGGTTCTTCTGCCGCACCGCCTGATGTTCCAGACCTCTCGGAATGCGACGACCCAATGGGACGTCAAGGCGTACTGGTTCAACGACAGCGGAGCGTTCGCGAGGCTGACGCGCCGGTGAGCGCCCTCTGGCGAGACGCGCTCGAGCTTGCCATCGGAGGTGGGCGATGGGGCTCACGTTGATTCTCCTGGCAGCACTGTCGGCAGCGCCAGATTCTCTGGCATTGGCTTCGGTATCCGCTCAGAGCGACGCTCCGAAGCTGCGGCTGCACGTAGTAGACGCCACCGGCGGGGTAATCGTGGGCGCGTCGGTGCACGTCGTGGGTGGCCCGCCGACAGCGTCGAGCGAACGTCGCGCCACGACGGATGCCGCCGGCCTCGTCGACATCCCGCTCGTCCCGGGAGTTCGTTACACGCTCGAGATCGAGGCTCCCGGGTTCGACAAGTACGAGCTGAGAGTAGCCGCCCCGCGCAGCGGCAACGTCGAGCGGCGGGTGACACTGCAGGTGAGCCGCCTCGTGCAGAACGTGACGGTGAGGCCAGCCGCGCGCGAGGCAGCCATCGACCTGCGGGGAAACGCGTTCGCGACCATTCTCACGCCCGAGCAGATTGCCGCCCTGCCGGACGACCCGGAGGAAGTTGCCCGGGCACTGGCCGAGATGGCCGGCCCGGGTGCCCGCATCAGGGTCGACGGCCTGCACCTGGCACGAATCCCGCCGAAGGCCGACATCGAGCGCGTTCGCATTGCCTGGGCAGAGTTCTCGGCCGAGTTCCACGAGGCGGGCGGCAGCATCGTGGACATCACGACGAAGACCGGCCGGGATCGACTCGCCTTTCTCGCCGTCGCGAGCGTCCGTGATCGCCGGCTCGATGCAAAACCCGCCTTCGCCCCACAGAGGACGGCGGAGGGTGATCGAGCCGGGCTGTTCAACGTGAGTGGGCCGTTCATCACGCGGGACGCGGCTTTTTCGCTCCTGGGTTCGTTCCGCACGCACGATCAGGCGGCTCCAACTCGCGCGGTCCTGCCGAATGGGTTGTTCGAAGGGGTCGCGCGGCAGACAGAGCACCGGATGACGGCGGCGGGACGCATCAGCGCGTCGGTTGCGAACCACTCACTTCGCGCGGGCGTGGACTGGGCTGAAACGAGCGGCAGCAACCTCGGCACCGGAGGATTGAACCTGCCGGAGCA
>Ga0315282_10004159_pt1 | contig 25348 bp, 21 predicted proteins | sample YL17G07_20_MG_FD_203693 | JGI IMG/M metagenome (GOLD analysis project Ga0315282, IMG submission 203693) | Sediment microbial communities from Yellowstone Lake, YNP, Wyoming, USA - YL17G07_20 | ecosystem: Environmental > Aquatic > Freshwater > Lake > Sediment | place: USA: Wyoming | collected... | reverse complement strand
GCTTCGACGCCACGGATTACTCCCTGACGCCGCCCGCTCCGCTACCTGCTGAACGAGCCATTAGCAGGACAACCTCCTCTCAGGTTGCAAGATCGACCAGGCTTGCCCTGGCGCACCGCAATGACAGAATGCGGCATTTTTTTTGGGCGTTATTTTTTAGGAAAACACACTCGGCTCAGCCGAGCTTCAGCACCCGGGCCGAGTTTTCGTACATCCATTTGCGGTAAATGTTTTCGCCAACGGTCAGGTCCTTGGTTTCCTCAATGATCTGCTTCAAGGGCAAGCCCTGGGTGCCCCACCCGCTGGCGAAGATGATCTGATCCTGGAGACTCCGGTTCCCAGCCTCGATCAATTCTTCATAACCGCTGCCCGGCCGCTTGACGTTTCTGGGCCTCTGGCAGGAGAGATCGATGCACACGTTGCGATGCCTCCGCGCGACCGCCACCAGTTCCGCGATCCAGGGCCAGCCGCCCAGGCCGGCCACGATGGTGAGTTCCGGGAAATCGCAGGCGATCTCATCCAAATGGCTGGGCCGGCAGAGGTCCAAGGGGCGGTCGGTGTACAGGTGCAGGGCCGTGGTGATCCTGGCCGGAACGTCCAACTCGACGCACTTGGCGTAAAACGGATAGTACCTCTTGTGGTTCGAGGGCAGGTTCTCCCGAAAACCGGAGACGACCAGGCCTCGAAAGCCCATGTCTTTCACCGCGCGCTCGAAGTCCCGCACGTTGGTCATGCCTTCATGCGGGCTGCTGCGGAAGAAGGGAATCAGCCGGTTCGGGTACTCGGCGGCAATGGCGGCCGTATCTTCCACCGAGGCCCACATGCCCGTGGTGCCGATGACCGCGTATGTCACGGCGGCCTCGTCCAGCATCCGGATGAACTCCGCGTGGGTCATGGTCTTGGCCAAATATTTTTCGGCCACGCGCAGGGCCAGCTCGATGTAGCCCAGAGATTTTTGGGCATCTTTGAACTCCTGGGGCGTCATGCCCAGCATGGCCGCCCACTGATGGCCGAACTGGGCGAAATAGCCGCGGTGGACGAATCCGCCTCCGGAGCGCAGCAGGTCCAAGGTGGCTTTTTTGACCTCTTCGGTCGGGGAGTCGCACTCGAAGTCGATAATGCTCATTTTTGCACCTTCTGCTGTATGAAAGTCATCGGTGGCTTATTGGTGGCTCATTGGTGGCTCATTGGTGGCTCATTGGTGGCTCATCGTTGGACCATCGCAGGTCCATCCTTGTTTGCCTCTTCGCTTCCCTCAGGTCGCCAGCATTGTCCAGGCCGGGAAAAAATGCAAGCCGAGGATAGGAGCGGCCGGGCCGCCTTAGGGCTGACGGTGTCCTCACACGGCCCGACGTCATCGTGCAATGGCCCTGGACATTCTTCGTTCCGCCCCAGGGGACAAACCGTGTTTGGGCCGTCTCACCTCCCACAGCTCTCGAGTTTTTCTGGCAGGGCACGGTTCGTGTCCATTCCCTGCCTCCTGATGCAATTTTGGTTCTTTGTCCGTTCGGTTTTGACTATCCAGTCTCGTCATGGGGAAACTTCTTTAATGATGTCTATGAGATACATCAGGAATAGGGGTGTGTCTTGTCGGCTTTTTCCTGGGCGGGGGGTATCTGTCCCTTGCCTGGTGGTGGGATTTAAGAACCTTTCTTGCATTTGACATCGAGATAGTTGACTATTGCCACGGGCTTCTGCTATTTTCCGTCGCAGTTTGGGGCCACGCCTGAATCTCAGGCAGTGATAGGTGAACAAAAACATTTGATCAACTCTTACTCAAGGAGGCAAAAGGTGAGAAAACACATTTGGACAGCGGTTTTGTTGTGCGCGATGGCGATCCTGGTCTTTGGCTGCGCCAAGAGCGGCCCGCCCCTGACTGAGGAGCAGGCGGCCCAATTGATCACGGAGAAAATGGGAAACCAAGCCTTCATCTACGTGAACTTCACAGCCATCAAACCGGACTCGGAACTGGGCAAATACCTCAAGAACCTGATAGACACCGGCGTCTTTGTGTCGGAAGCGGCTGCTGGAGAGGCCAAGGAAGAGACCAAGGAAGCGGGTAAGGAAAGTGCGGCGCCCGCGCCCGCAGGCGCTGGCGTTTTCAAGCCCAAGGATAGCGCGGAAGCCGCTCAGTACGCCCAGGGGAACATCGAAGTCGGCGCGGACGGCGCGATGGCCGCCAGCTTGGCCGTACAGAAGGTTGTGCTGGACAAGGTCTCGAGCGTCGAGACCAAGAAAAACGAAGCCACCGCGAACTATATCGAGCGCCTGGATCCCACGGCGCTGACCGATATCCTCATGGCCGACCCGGACGCCAAGGCAGCGGTTGAGCAGGCCAAGTCCTCCGGCACCATTCCCACTCCGGCGGAAAAGCAAGCTCAATTTATTTACGAAAACAGTGCCTGGAAGATGAAATAGCGTTAGCTGAGAGGCGGGTTTCCGCCCGCCTCTCAGTTTTCCAGGTCGTCCAGGTGCTCGCAGGTCGCGCCGGCCCGTCAAAGACCGCAGCCTTGGCCCCTATATCTAAGGCGCTCCAGACGCGACCGGCTGTCACCTCCGTAACCAACCTTTTTTCCTGTTAGTTCTCTCCAGCCCGGGGCCCAAGGGCTGGCGACGCATCCGCCTCAGGTGTCGTCCGCAATGCCTCCAGGCGGCCACTTATCGGCCTGTTTCCAGCCGCTTTTCCGCCGCGCGGATGCCATAGGTCAGCCAGCCCGCTTCGATGATATTTTTCGCCGGGCCGCTCCGAACTTGAAGAAGGAGCATGCGCAGCGCTTTGAGTCTGGCTTCGAGCGCGGCCCGGTTGCCCGAATCGGCGGCCAGGGCGACGTCGGTCAGGTGAAGGCCGCGCACCGGCTCCCCTTTTTCGATTAAAGCCACGGCCCGCGCCGCCACCCGATCCGGCCCCCCGGCCAACTCGACCAAGTCCGGATAGACCGCTCGCGGCGGCACGGCATACATGGTTGCCGGATTGCCGTCGAACCAGCCGACGTAACCATCGTAAATCCCCCGTACCGACCAAGCCACCTCACCATACCCCTCCGGGACGTTCACGCCGGCCGGCAGGTGAATTTCCCGCATGAGCGTATAGACGTCCTTGCCCTCGTTCATGCCACGCACCGTCTCGTCGTGCACGTACAGAATCGCGTCCCGATAGGCGGTGAGCTTGGCGGCGATGGTCTCGCGGCCGTTGATCGGCCCGCCATGGCTTGGCAGAAGGATCTCGGGATTCAGTTTGAGGGCTTTGTCCACGGATTCGGCCCAGTCCAGGGCCCAGCGGGGCTTGGTGCCGCGCAGGGTATAGAGATTAGGGAAAGCCTCGTAGAAATTATCCCCGCAAAAGACCGCCTGGTACCGGGGGATGAAGACCGTGGTGTGGTCGTATGTCTCGCCGGGCGTGTGCAGCAGCTTGAAGTCGATGCCGCCAAGGGAAAATTCATAGGTTTCATCGAAAAGGATCGTGGCGTCTATATCGGCTGCGTAATTGCCGAAGGAAGGCGCGGTCCGGCTCACCACCTGCCCGCTGAATTGGGCCGCACCCATGCGCTGGAAGTAGCCGGCCAGCCGCTTCTGGTAATGGAGGAACTCGGAGTAATTCTTCTGGGCGATGATCTGGGTGCCTTTCTCTCGCCAGAGGCCCACCCCTCCGCGATGATCGCCGTGTCCATGGGTCAGAATAATATATTTCACCGGCCCGGCGTTCACGGCCTTCAGTTCCTGATGATGGTCGGCCGCCTGTCCAGGACCCGAAGTGTCAATGATGACGTTGCCCTGGTTGGTGACGACCAGGAAGGTGTTGCTGTTGGTAGGACCGCGGCCCACGGCCATGTAAATGGCCTCGTTGATTTTCAGTACCTTGGCCTCGGCCGACGCCGAAAAGAGTCCGAAAAGAAAAAACAGGGCCAGGACCGCCGCGACCGGCACCGCCGCGGCCCGGAAGAGCTTACCGCTTTTTTTTGTCACTTCTTTCTCCTTAGCACGAAAAGGCGAGCCGATATGCCGCCATGATTTCGGTTGAACTTTGTCGCCGGCCTCCAGATGAATCCGGCGCGTGTCCGCGCTAAAAAGGCCGGCCTTGGCTCCCGGCTTCCCGATGTTCTCGCGCTTGACAGGGGAGCCCTTTCTTTTTATATTATCCGGATTCATCCGGGGACCGACGTCTTGACGCGGTGTCCGGAGCGCGCGTGGGAGGGTACCCGTGCGGTCCAGGGGTGGGTCGCAGGGTCGAACAGCAGGCCGTTTCTCCGGCCAGGTTTTCGGGGCCGTGGTGAGGAGGAATTCATACATGTCCGTGCATCCACTCGAAGGAATCATTCATCCAAAGACGATCGCCGTGGCCGGCGCCTCGGACAGCGGCCGAGGCGGCGGCTTCGTCACCCCGCTTCGGGAACTCGGTTTCAAAGGCACGATTTATCCGGTTAATCCCAAGTACGATACGATCATGGGACTCAAGGCCTACGCTCGGGTCCGCGACATCCCAGGACCGGTGGACTACGTCATCAGTTCGATTCCCTCGACGGGCATTTTGGAGCTGATCGACGACTGCGTAGAGAAAAAAGTGAGGGGGGTTCACCTGTTCACGGCCAGGTTCAGCGAGACGGGCCGGAAGGATGCGGCCGAACTGGAGCAGGAGCTGCTCCGCCGGGCTCGCGCCGGAGGAGTGCGGCTCATCGGCCCCAATTGCATGGGGCTCTATTACCCGGAAGAAGGCATCGCCTTCAATGAAGGCATGCCCAAGGAGTCCGGCACCGTGGGCCTGGCCTCGCAAAGCGGCCAGGTGGTCGGTGAGATCGTCGGGTTCGCGGCCCAGAGGGGCGTTCGTTTCAGCAAGGCCTTCAGCTATGGGAACGCCCTGGACTTTAACGAGTGCGACTATCTCGAGTATTTCACCCAGGACCCCCAGACCAGCGTGATCCTGATGTACATCGAAGGGGCCCGCGACGGTCAGAGATTCGTGCGCGCTCTGCGGGAGGCGGCCGCGGTCAAGCCGGTGGTGATCCTCAAGGGCGGCCGCGGTTCGGCCGGAAGCCGGGCCACGGCTTCTCATACGGCCTCCCTGGCCGGGTCGCTGAAGATTTGGGAGTCCACGGTGCGCCAGGCCGGTGCCATTTATGTTGGGGACATCGAGGAGATGGTGGACGTGGCGGTCAGCCTGTACTTCGCGCCTCCGATCACGGGCCGGCGCGCGGCCGTGGCCGGCGGAAGCGGCGGGAGCAGCGTGCAGGCGGCCGACCAGTGCGAAGAGGCCGGGCTTCATGTCATCCCCCTGCCTCAGGAGATCCGCGACGAGCTGAGGGCCAAGGGCAACCCGGTCTGGGACTGGATCGGCAACCCGGCGGACTTCTCCATCTCCATGGGAGACGAATCCGGCGCGAACGAAATCATGAGAATGATGGCCAAGCATCCCGCTTTCGACCTATTGATCATGTTTGTGCACGGGCCGTGGCACCGGACAGGGCGGCAGTTCGACCTGGAAAAGCATATGGAAGGCTATGACCTCGCTGGGGTGACCCGCAAGCCGATCATCACCGTGTATGTGGACCGGCCCAGAAACCAAGACAACGATCAAGAGGGTGAGTGGTACCAGGCCATCTCGGCCCAGATTCAGGAAAAGCTGCTGGCGGCCAAGCTGCCGGTCTATCCGAACGTGGGCCGGGCCGCGCGCGCCGTTTGCAAGATCATCGGTTATTACGAGCGGCGGCCGCAATAAGGGAAAAGCATAATTGGCTTGGGGGAACCCTTTTTGGCTAACATGGGTTCCCCAAAATCCCCCTCCCAAAAACTTCAACCGCGCGGGCTGGATTTCGCGTCGCGAAATTCAGCCCGCGCGGCTTTTGTGGCATGGGCATCCTGCCCATGCATACCGCTCGCGGCCATGCCTTACGCCCCCGCTCCTGACGAGGCCGCGGTAGGGGCACGGCATGCCGTGCCCTTACGGGCAAAATCGGCGGTCGACGTAATTTGTAGGGGCCGTTCGCGAACGGCTTCTACCGCGGCCTTCCGGCGCACGATTCCATCCTCTGGCCCTAGGGCGCCTGTTCCAGCAACTCCCGGCATTTTCCCATCCATTCGGAAATGGGAAGCGCCTGGGGGCAAAGCTCTTCGCAATCCCGGCAGGCTTGACAGAGTTCGGCCCGTTCCGCCTCCGGGATGCGGATGCGATAAAGCATCCGGGCCCGCCGGAGGTCGTCGTAGATTATGGCGTCATTGTAGAGGCCGAAGATGCCGGGGATATTCACGTTGTTGGGGCAGGGCATGCAGTACCGGCAGGCCGTGCAAGGGATGGCGGATCGTGTTTTGAATTGTTCCCGCACCTGGTCGATCAGGGCCGATTCTTCCGGGGTGAGGGAGCCCACGCCGGAGCGTTCCGCAGAGGCCACGTTTTCCGTGACGTGTCTCATGGCGGACATGCCGCTGAGCGCCACCGAGACCTCGGGCTGGTTCCAGACCCACTGCAAGGCCCATTCCGCGGGCGAGCGCTTGGTCGGCGCGGTATCCCAAATGGCGGCAATGTCCGGCGGCGGGACCCGGGCCAACTGGCCGCCCCGGATCGGCTCCATGACCACCACGGCCAGGCCCTTGTCCGCGGCGTAGCGAAGCCCCTCTGTGCCGGCCTGGTACTCGATATCCATGAAATTGTACTGGATCTGGCAGAGGGTCCAACGGTCATAGGCGTCCACGATCTTCTTGAAAACCTCGAGATCGTCGTGAAACGAGAAGCCCAGGTGGCCGATGCGGCCGTCCTGGATGGCCTTTTCCGCCCAGCCGAACACGTCCAGATCGACCAGAAAGGGCCACCGCCCCTTATTAAGCCCATGCAGCAGGTAGAAGTCGATATGCTCGGTCTGGAGCTTGCCGAGTTGTTCGTTCAGAAGCCGGTCGAAATCCTGGGCCGTCTGCACGGCCCACACGGCCAGCTTGGTGGCGAGCCGAACCTTGTCTCGGTACCCCTTGAGGGCACGGCCGACCACGCCTTCGCTGGTCCCGCCATGATAAGGATAGGCCGTGTCGATGTAGTTGACGCCGTGATCGAAGGCGTAGTGAATCATCTTGACTGCCTCGGGCTCGTTGATCCGGTTTTGATCCTTGTCGAGCACCGGCAGCCGCATGGCGCCGAACCCGAGCGCGGAAACCTGAAAGTCCAATTTCCCGAATTTGCGATACTTCATCTGCCTGACCTCCGCATGTCTCTTGAATCTTCTGGGAATCTCAAGAAAACCGCCACTTCGTCGCGGGCCGCTTTCCGAGGTGGCTCGATAAAACTTGAGCCGGCATCGGCGCCAGCCCCATCTTGCGGGCCCTTTGCATCCGCAAAGGCCCAGGACCCATCATCCCGCTGATAGTTACCTCAAAATAAATCATATCCCGTTTTGCCTTGCCGGTCAATGCGTAAGGGCCGGGCACAAGGCTCATCCGGTCGGGCTGCGGCCAAAGACCTCTCCCCGGCCGGGTCCGGGCAGGGCCGAGGGGTTGACTTTTAAAAGTTTAAAATTATACTTCGAAAAGTCAAATCTTATGTGGGAAGCGGTCATGGGGTATCTGCGCAGCGGTCTCCTCGCCTTAATGCTTCTGCTGGGTCTGGGCCTTATCGCGGCCCACGTCGGCGCGAGCGGAGCCGCGGCCGCTTCCCGGGCCCTGGGCTGTGGCGCCTCCTGCTGCGGCCGTCCCTGTGGGGACGCGGCCTGTTTCGGTCCAGGTCCTGAACTCGGTCGGACGGCGTGCCATTGCCGGACCGAGGAATCCTGGGCCCTGGGACCGCTCTGGGCGGCCACGAACCGGACTCCGGGTTCGGTCGTGCTCGGGCCTCCGACCGCGCTATCCTTCATGGACACGACCGACATCCGCATCTCAAGCGGCAGAGAGCCCCTCCTTTTAGGGGTGCACGGTCCGCCCCTCTTCCTGAAAAAATCCTCCTGGCTGGTGTGATCCCTGCCTTTCGAATTCGGTTCGACTTGCCGGACCAGGGTCGGAAAAGACTGCCCTGCTGTGAGAACCGGGCGTACAGGCCTGGGACAAGAGTAGAAACTATGATCATGCCCAGAGGGAGGCTGAAGAACATGCTGAAAAAAATGGAAGTCGGTGCGAAGGAGCGCGTGGCCAAACGGCAGGAGGTCATGGGTGGGAAAGGGTGGCTGAAAACGTGGCGCGGCCTGCTCTTGTTTCTCGTCGCGGCCGCGGTTGCGGCGGGCGCGGGCTGGTGGATCACCCAACGGTCCGGCGGGGCTCCGGCCGCCGTCTCGGGTGCGAATGCAGCCCTGGCCGGTGCATCGGCCTTGACCTTCCCGGCGTCGCAATTCGACGACGGTCGGGCGCGGCAATATGTGTACCGCTCCCCTGAGGGTCGGGAGATCCGGTTTTTTCTGATCAAAAGCTCGGACGGGGTGATCCGGGCGGCCTTCGATGCCTGTGACGTCTGTTGGCCGTCCAATCGCGGCTATGTCCAGGACGGGGACGACCTGGTCTGCGGAAATTGCGGTCGGCGGTTTCCTTCGGTCCGCATCAACGTGGAACAAGGAGGCTGCAACCCCGCGCCGCTGAGGCGGACCGTCGAGAACGGCCGTGTGGTCATTCAGCCCGCGGACCTTAGGCTCGGGGCCGGCTATTTCGATTTTAAGCGGTAACGTGGATTAAGCCATGAAGCTTCGCCATATCGCTTTTTCGAACCTTAGGCGGCGGTGGGCGCGCGCGGCCTTCATCTTTCTGGGTTTGGCCGTGGGCGTGACCGCTATGGTGGCATTGGTCGGCGTTTCGGAGACCATGGTCGATGAAGTCAATCATCAGTTGGAGACCTACGGCGCGAACATCCTGATTATGCCCAAGTCCAATCGTCTGAACCTGTCTTACGGCGGCATGGATGCCGGCAGCTTTTCCTTCGATACCAAGGAGCTTCGGCAGGACGACCTCAAGGCCGTCGCGACGATTAAAAACGCGGCCAACGTGGCTGCGGTCGGACCGGTGGTCTTGGGACCGGTTCGCATCCGGGAGACCGACGTCCTGTTGGCCGGAATCGATTTCGGTGTCGTGCCTCGGATCAAGCCCTGGTGGAAGATCCAGGGACGGCCTCCGGGCCCGGCCGAGGTCGTGCTGGGGTCCAAGGCAGCCGAGGTCCTGCACCTGGGCGTATCCGACGAGGTGCTTCTCAAGGGCCGGGCGTTTCGCGTCAGCGGCCTTTTGACGCCCTCGGGCTCCCAGGACGACCACCTCGTTTTCGCCGCCTTGCCCACGGCCCAGGACCTTCTGGAAAAACCAGGGCTGCTGTCCATGGTGGAAGTCGCAGCCTTGTGCGCGGGATGTCCGATCGAAGAAATGGTGGCCCAGCTTTCTTCGGCGCTGCCCAACGCCTCGGTCACGGCCATCCAGTCGGTGGTCCGAACCCGGATGGAGGCGCTAAGGATTTTCCGCCGCTTTTCCCTGGCCGGGGCCGTCCTCGTGACGGTCATCGGAGGGCTGATGGTCCTGGTGACGACCATGGCTTCGGTCAGGGAGCGGAGGCAGGAGATCGGCCTGTTCCGGGCGCTTGGTTTCCGCCGGAGCCACATCGTGCGGCTCATTCTGCTGGAGACGTCGGTCCTGGCCGTAGGGGCCGGGGTTTTCGGATTTCTGGCCGGTCTTGTTTTGGGCTGGCTGCTGGGACCGTATCTCTGGGGCGGCGGTCCGCACAGCTTGGCCCTATCCCCGCTCCTGGCCGCGGCCGCCGTGCTTTTGGCCATGGCTGTGGGATTGGGGTCGGCACTTTACCCGGCCCTGTCCGCGGCGCGCCTGGACCCCTGCGACGCGTTGCGCAGTCTGTAGGAGGCGAGAATGCTTTCGGTTCAAGGCGTGGTCAAACGGTACGGTCGTGGGGACGGCGAGGTGCCGGCTTTGCGGGGGGTCAGTTTCGATCTGGCCCTGGGCGAATTTCTGGCCGTGGTCGGTCCTTCCGGGTCGGGCAAGTCCACCCTTTTGTCGATTCTGGGCGGTCTGAATACGCCCGACGAGGGTCTGTACACCGTGGACGAGCTGGACGTGTATGGGCTCCGCTCGGAAAAGCGCGCCGATTTCAGGCGGGAATACATCGGGTTCGTCTTTCAAAGCTTTCAACTCGTGCCCTACCTCACTCTGGCGGAAAACGCGATGCTGCCGCTCGTGCCCAAGAAAATAAAGTCGAGGCTGAAACAGGAGATGGCCCTCGAGGCCCTGGGACTGGTCGGCTTGGCCGACAAGGCCTGGCGGCTGCCGGCTCAGACTTCGGGCGGGGAGCAAGAGCGGGCGGCCGTGGCCCGGGCCATTGTCAACCGCCCGCCTATCTTGCTGGCCGACGAACCGACCGGCAACCTGGACAGCGCCACGGGCCGCGAGGTCATGGACGCCCTCGAAGGGCTGAACGCGGCGGGCATGACCCTCATCCTGGTGACGCACAATCCGGAATATGCCGGCCGGGCGGGCCGGAGCCTTGAAATGCTGGACGGCCGTCTGGTGGAAAGCCTGCGTTCCGACCCGGTTCGACCCTGCGGGGAGGTTCAATCCTTAGCCGAAAGGTGATACACTGGCCGGGATGGATCAAGGCCGGGCCGCCCCGGACAGGGAGAGGCCGAAGGGAGGAAGCATGGATACGGAAACCAAGGCCGCACGCCTTATAGACCTGGTGGCCTACCAGGACCAGGCCGTGGTCAGCAAGACCCTGATCGAAAAGAAGACCGGGACCGTAACCCTGTTCGCCTTTGACGCCGAGCAGGGCCTGAGCGAACACACGGCGCCTTTCGACGCCATGGTAGAGGTGCTGGACGGCGAGGTCGAGATCACCATTTCGGGCCGGCCTTTTTTGCTCGGGCCGGGCGAGATGATCGTCATGCCGGCGGACGAACCTCACGCCCTCAAGGCCAAAACGCGGTTCAAGATGATGCTGACCATGATCCGCTCTTAGGGAATGCGGCCCGAGGGCACGACCGTGCTTTTCACGCCCGGCCTCACCTTGACCAGCTCGAAGACGGTCCCCAGGTCCTTCTGCGTGGCCATGTAAGTGAAGGTGGCCGCGCCTCCCAACAGCCCGGTGAATTCCACCTCGATGCCCAGGCTCTTAAAACCGGCCACGGCCTCGTCGTGATCGGCCACCGAACCGAAGCTTACGTGGTGAATTCCCGGGCCGTGCCTTTTCAGGAAGTCCATGTGCGTGCTCGGCCCGGACACCGGCTCGAGCAGCTCGAATTGCAACGGCCCCAGGCTGGCCACCGCGGCCCGGACGTGGAAGTCGGACCCGCGCATACGCACGCCGTTGAGCTCGGCCTCGGCCACGTGGGGCGGTTTGAAATCCATCACAAACCAGGGCCCCAGCCCGAAGACGTCGAAGTAGCGCCGGGCGGTTCGTTCCGCGTTTTCGATCACGATGCCCACCTGGACGATCTTCTTATCGGCGAGGCTGACGCGTCCCGGTCCGGGCGGTTCGTACGCGCCCCACGGCCTGAAGCGGCCCAGGGCGCCCGCGCGAGCCGGCCGGACGATCTCGAAGATGGTCCCCAGCTCCTTCTGCGTCTCGAGGTAGGTGAAGGTGTAGGCGCCGCCCAACAGGCCCTGCATCTCGACACCGAAGCCCTGGGACTTCATGGCCTCGAGCAGGTCGTCGTGGTCCTCCACCAGGCCGAAGCTGAGGTGATGCGCGCCTTCGCCGCGCTCCTCGAAGAACTCCATGTAGGTGCTCGGACCGCTCATGGGCTCGAGCAGCTCGATTTGGAGCTCGCCCAGGTTGGCCATGGCAATGCGCACGCTGGTCAAGCCGTCCGCCACGGGCCGGCCGTGGAGGCTCAGCTCGGTGGGGTCGAGCTCGAAGAAGAGCCACGGGCCCAGGCCGAAGACCTCGGCGTAGCGTTTGGCCGTCCGGGCCGCATCTTCGACCACGAGGCCGATCTGAGCGATTTTTTTGCCCTGGGTATTGAACACCGGCGTCTGAATCTGTCCGGAACTCATGGTCGGCCTCCTCCTGTTCGGCGGAGAGGGGTTTTCGCGGCCCGCTCGGTCAAAAGCCCGTGGGCCAGTTTTGAAGCAGTTTCTGGCTGATGAAGCCGTGCTTGCGCGCGTGCATGATCTCCAGGCAGTCGATGATGTATTTTCGCGTGTCGCGCGGATCGAGCACGTCGTCCAACCAGCCGGTGGCGGCCGCTTCCCAAGGCGCGCTGCCATATTGCATTTCCTGAATCAGCCTGGCCCTTTCCGCTTCCGGATCGTCGGCCTGGGCGATCTGCCGGGCCCAGACGACGTTGGCCGCGGCCTCCGGCGACATGAAGCTGATCTCCGAGGTGGTCAAGGCGGAAATGAAATCCGCGCCGCAGTTGGGGCCGCACATGTTGGAGATGCCCATGCCGTATGCCTTGCGGACGATGACCGTGATCTTGGGCACGGTGGCCAGGGCCAGGGCCTCCATCCAGGTCATGATCTTGAGCGGAATCTTGCGTTGTTCGGCCGGCTTGCCCACCAGGAAGCCCGGCGTGTCCGCCAGGTGGACCAGGGGGATGTTGAACGAGTCGCACAGGACGACGAAACTCGACGCCTTTTCGCATTCATCCGGGCCGGCCGCGCCCACGTTGAACATGACCTGGTTGGCGATGATGCCCACGACCCGGCCGTTCATGCGGGCCAGGCAGGTGATGAGCGCTTTGCCGAAGTAAGGCTTGAGGTCGAAGTATTTCCCATCGTCCACGATATCCTTGATGACGCGGTACATGTCGTAGGCCTGCACAGACTTGTCCGGGATGATCCTCATCAGCCGTTCGGATTTCCGGTCCCGTGGGTCCGAAGTCGGTCTGTACGGCGGTTCTTCGTCGCAGTGGGAAGGCATGTAAGACAGAAATTCCCGGATGATTTGCATGCAATGAGCGTCGTCTTCGGCAAAGGCGTCCACCTGGCCGGTCACTTCCGCATGCACCTTCCAGCCGCCCAGTTCCTCGGGCGTGGGCCGTTCGCTCAGCGCCACCTCGAGCACCCGGGGACCGGAGACGGCCATGCACGTGCCCTTGACCTGGACGACGAAGTCGGAGATGGAGGCCTGCCAGCTGGGGTCGCCGAAGCACAGGCCCATGATGCCGGTGATGCGAGGGACCTTGCGCGGATGGAGCAGGTTGCGGGAGGGATAGGTCACGGCCAGCACGCCCTGAGAACCCATGACGCTCTGCAGGTGCACGCCGCCGCTTTCGCCCAGCCGGATGTGTGGAAAGTTCAGCTCGGGCGTAAAAGCCGGGTGAAGCCCGTGCTGCCGCTTGAAAGGCGAGACGCCCCGTCCGCCGGTGCCGGCCAGGATCGTCGCATCGTCGGACTGGACCATGACCGTGCGGCCGTCGATCTTGCCGAAGCCGTTGATCTTGTTCACGTGGTATTCCTGGCCGTCCTCGGTGGTGAACTGCTCCAGGAAGCCCATTTCCATCCAGGTGCCCTCATCCAGCAGCTTGTCGACCCGCTCCCTCGCGGTCAGATGCCCGCGCTCCCGGTGTCGGGCGATTTTATCCGGTCCGCCCATGGCCAGGGAAACTTCCCGTCTGCGTTTCAGCTCGTCCAGTACCGCCTGCTTATCCATCTTCGACCTCCTGCGCCTGTCAAGTCCAACCGATGAAAAACCCGCTGATTCGGGGAATGCATCTCCCCCGGAAAATGAATACAACAAATCCGGCCGCGGGGAAAGACCTTGGATAATACGCCTTACGGCTCGCTGCTCCGAGAGGGCTTGGGAATGGTGCCGATAATGCCCTTGGCTTCAAGTTTCTGCACCTCCTCCGGGGTCAATCCGAGCAGCCGGGATAAGACTTCCTCGTTATGCTCGCCCAGGCAGGGGGAAGGCGTCTCGATGTCGCGCATACCGCTCGATATGCGGAAGGGCGGGCGGGTATGAAGCTGCGTTCCCACGTAATCCCGGTCCAGCCATTTAAAAAAGTCGCGCTCAAGAAGCTGCGGTTCTTCCAACAGCTCGTATGGCGCGCGCACGCTGGCCGCCGCCACGCCTCGCGCCTGCAGGGCCTGCATGATCTCGTCGGGCTCCCTGGTGGAGGTCCAATCGCGGATGGCGGCCTCGAGTTCCTTTTCCCGGGCCTTGCGCTGATGCTCGGACGCAAATTGATCGTCGCCGGCCAGGTCCTGACGCTCCATGACCTGGCAGAGGGCTTGCCACTCCTGGTCGCTGGTCACGGTGATCACCACCCAGCGGTCCTCTCCGGCGCAGGGGAACACGCCGTGGGGAGCGTGCCGCGCGTGGCGGTTTCCGTGGCGGGTTGGTGGCGTATGGTTCATGGATTGGTCGATGATCCCGTGGGCGGCCAGCGGGAAAAGGCATTCCACCTGGGACAGGTCGATGAATTGGCCCTGGCCGGTTCTGTCCCGGTGATACAAGGCGACGAGCACCGCCGCGGCGGCGTTGATTCCGGCCACGGCGTCGCCATAGGCCACGTGGTGCATGGTGGGGGGCCAGTCCGGTTCGCCGGTGAGGTGCGGCAGGCCCGAGGCTTGTTCGACCGTGGATCCATAGGCCCGGTATTCTCGCCAGGCGCCGGTGCAGCCAAAGGCCGGCAGGGAGATCATGATGATCCTGGGGTTCACCTCCCGCAGCCTCGGATAATCGAGTCCCAGTTTCGGCAAGACCGCCCCGGCCTGGTTCTCGATGACCACATCCGATATCTTCACCAGCCGTTTCAAGAGATCCACGCCCTCTTGCGAGGTCAGGTCCAACGTGATCCCGGACTTGTTGCGATTCATCAGGTTGAAAGAGGCCGACTGCTCGTACATGCGCTCGTCGATCATCTCCTGGGTCAGGTCCCACCCGCGCCACCAATCAAAGTATTGCACGGCCTCTACCTTGATCACCTCGGCGCCCATATCCGCGAAATGGCGCGTGGCCAGGGGCCCGGACCACCCCATGGACAGATCGACGATGCGAACCTGGGACAACAGATACGCGGCTTGGCGGTCTTGCCCTGGCATTAGATCACCCCTTCATCCCTGAGCCGGGCCATTTCGGCCTCGGACAGGCCGAGAGACCCCTCGTGGATTTCCCGGTTGTGCTGTCCCAGGCGGGGAGACGCCCCGCCGCAAAGCGCCGGGGTCTTGAGCAGCTTGAAAGGCACCGTGGGCGCCTGGAAGGTCCCGATGTCCGTATGGCTGATCGGCCCGAAGGACTGCCTTTCGCTAAAGTGCGGGCTGGCCAGCAGTTCGGCCATGGTGGGCACCAGGGAGAAAGGGATGCGTCTCGCCTGGGCCAGATGGAACCATTCCTCGGCGGTGCGGGCCAGGAAGCGTGCGGCCAGCAGGGGCTCGAGCTCATCGGCGTGTTCCAGGCGAAGGATGCTGGTGCTGTAGTCGGGATTTTCTTTCAGCTCGGGCAGGCCGATCAAATCGCAAAGCCCTTGCCACTGCGCCGGGGTGAGCACATTGGCGCCGATCCATCCCCCTTTGCAGGGGAAGGCGCAGGCAGGGTAGGTGGGGATGAACCGGTTGACGCCATGTCTTTTGCCAGGTTCCCCGGTGTTGGCAAAGGAGGAAATCCCGGTTTCGGTGAAGCAGAGGTTCGACTCCAGGATGCTCACATCCACGTGCTGTCCGCGATGTCCTCTCTTTCTCCCGACGATCGCGCCCATGGCCGGGACAAAGGCGGTGACGCCGCCCACGAACTGGGCCTGGTACCCGCCGGGCAGGTAGGGCGGACCTTCCTTGGGCCCGATGTAAAAGCTCACGCCGGACAGGGCATGGATCATGGCGTCGCCGCCCTTGAAGTCCCGGTAAGGGCCGTCCTGGCCGAACCAGGTCAGCGAGACGTAGATCAAGTTCGGGTTCTTCCTGCTCAACTCATTAAAACCCAGCCCCACTCGGTCCAGCGCTCCCGGGGCAAAATTTTCGATGACGACGTCCGCCCCACGGCAGAGGCGCTCGGCCAAGGCTGCGCCCTTAGCCTGCCGCAGGTCCAGCGTGGCGCTCTTCTTGTTGGCGTTCAGGTAGGCGAACAATCCGCTGGCCTCGGGGAAATCCACACCATCGGTCAGCGGCGGCAGGGTCCGTGCTTCATCGCCGACGCCGGGCGGTTCGACTTTGATGACTTCGGCTCCGAAATCGGCGAACAGTTTGCCCAAATAAGGAGCGGCCACACCCTGGGCCAGTTCCACGATCTTCAATCCGGTTAATGCTTGCTGCGGCACGGTTTCTTTCTCCTCAACAGGGGTCAGTCAGAGCGGCATAACCTTGCATGGCTGAGTTGCTCCTTGGCTCGTCACTGTGGCGTATGGACAAGGTACGCCTCATTGCTTAGCTTCGTCGCGCCTTGGTCTGCTTTGTTCTGACTCTCTGTTTGCTCATCTATTTATGACGTTGTGCAGAGACCAAATCGGCGCCTGGACCCCGCCTGTTAGCCAGTCGGCTGCAGATGGCAGGCGACTTTATGATCCGCTTCCACTTCGACCAGCTCGGGCCGTTCCAAGGTGCACCGCTGGCCAGCATAGCGGCAGCGCGTCGCGAATTTGCAGCCGGGCGGCGGATTGATCGGGCTAGGCACCTCCCCGGTCAGGATGGCCTTGGGTTTCGGATAATCCGGGTCCGGACGGGGGATGGCCGCGAGCAGGGCTTGCGTATAGGGGTGGAGCGGCCTCTCAAAGACCTGGGACGCCGCCCCGGCTTCCACCATGTTTCCCAGGTACATCACCCCGACCCGGGTGCTGACGTGTTCGACCAAGGCCAGATCGTGGGCGATGATCAGGTAGGTCAGCTCGAATCTCTCTTGGATGTCCGCCAGCAGGTTCAAAATTTGGGAGCGGATGGACACATCCAGCGCCGAGACCGGCTCGTCCAACACGATGAATTGGGGATTCAGGGCCAGGGCCCGGGCCATGGCGATCCGCTGCCTCTGCCCGCCACTGAACTCATGCGGGTAGAACTGATCGCTGCCCAGGGGCAGCTTGACAATGTCCAAGAGTTCGGCCACCCGCGCCTTGATCTCCTTTCGCGGCAGGGCGCGGTGCGCCCGGAGCGGCTCGCTCAGAATGCCGCCGACCTTCATCCGCGGGTCCAGCGAACTGTAAGGGTCCTGGAAGACGGCCTGGGCCCTGAGCCGGTAGGACTTCACCTCCCGAGAAGACAAGTGGGTCAGATCGGAACCGTCAAAGAAGATGGACCCGCTGGTGGGCCTTTCCAGAAGAAGGACCAGTTTCGCCACCGTGGTCTTGCCGCAGCCCGATTCGCCAACCAGGCCGAAGGTTTCCCCTTTGGGGATCGAGATGTCTATTCCGTCCACGGCTTTTATCAGGAGTTTGCTTTTAGAGAGGCCCAACCCCTTTTTTACCGGGAAATGTTTTACCAGGTTCTGAACTTCCAAGAGCATGGAACCGTCCTACTTGTACAGCCAGCAGCTTACGTAGCCTTCGCCGTCGATCGGCGTTTGGGGAGGATATTCCCGCCGACAGATTTCAAGCTTGCGCTCGCAGCGGGGCCAGAAGGCACAGCCGGTCGGCGGAGTCAACAGATCGGGCGGCTGCCCCTCGATGCTGAACAGCCTCTTTTTTTTCTCCCCCAGCCTCGGCACCGAATTAAGCAGGGCCTGGGTGTAGGGATGAGAAGGTCTTTTGTAGATCGTCCGGACATCGGCGAACTCGACGATTCGGCCGGCATACATGACGGCTATCCGCTGGCAGATGTAGGCGGCAACGCCCAGGTCATGCGTGATCAGGATGAGACCCACCCGGGTTTCCCGCTGGATGTCCTCCAAAAGCTGCAGCATCTGAATCTGGATGGTCACGTCCAGGGCGCTGGTGGGTTCGTCGGCGATGAGCAGACGCGGGCCGCAAGCGATGGCCATGGCCGCCACCACCCGCTGCCTCATGCCCCCGCTGAACTGATGCGGGTAGGCCTTGAGGCGCTGGGCCGGGGAGGGAATCTTGACCCGGCCGAGCACGTCCACCACAGCTTCCCGGATACCCTTGCGGCCCTTCTTAAGCCCGTGATAGCGAAAGGGCCCGCCCACCTGATCCCCGATGGAGAACACGGGATTGAGCGACGTCAGCGGATCTTGAGAGATCATGGAGATTCTGCGGCCGCGATACTCCGCGGACATCTTTTTCTCGTCCAGGCCCAGAACATCGACGCCGTCCAGAAGAATTCTGCCCGCCACGATGCGCCCGGCCGGCGCCGGGATCAGTCTCAGGATGGAGAGGCAGGTCATGCTCTTGCCGGACCCGGACTCGCCCACGATGCCGATAGTCTCTTTTTCTCGAAGCTGAAAACTGACGCCGTCCACGGCCTTGACCACCCCACGCCTCAAGAACAGATAGGTCTTGAGGTCTTCCACCGAGAGCAAGGGGCTGTGGTTCACGTCAGGCATCAGGGCGGTCCCTCTTAAAGCTGCCGTCTCTTTGGATCGAGCGTATCCCGGAGCCAATCGCCAAAGAGGTTGGAGCCGAGACAGGTCAGGACAATGGCCAGGCCGGGCAGGGTGATGACCCACCAGGCCACCGAGATATAAGGCCGGGCGTCGGAGAGCATCAGGCCCCAGGAGACGTCCGGGGGTTGGATGCCGAGCCCCAGGAAACTTAAGGAGGCCTCGTAGATGATGACGCTTCCCAGTTGCAGTGTGGCCAGCACCAGCAGGGTGTTCAGGATGTTGGGCAGGAAATGTTTAAGGAGGATCATGAAGGCATTGCACCCGGCGATCCTGGCCAGGGCGATGAAATCGCGTTCTTTCAGGCTCAGTACCTCGCCCCGCACGATCCTGGCGTACCAGGTCCAGTAGGTGACCACGATCACCACGATGACCGTGGTCATGCCCGGCTTCAGGGATGCCGACAGTATCAGCGCCAAGGCCAATGCAGGCACGGACATCTGGATGTCCACCAGGCGCATGATGATCATGTCGATCTTGCCGCCGAAATACCCGGAGAACATGCCCATGAGAGTCCCGATGGCGCCGGAAAACAGGATGGCCCAAAAGGCGACGATGACCGAGATTTTGGCCCCCAGGATCATGCGGCTCAGGATGTCCCGGCCCATGTTGTCCGTGCCCAAGGGATAAGCGGCCGTCCCTCCTATCTGCCAGGAAGGCGGCTTGAGGGCCATGCTCAGGTTCAGGGCTCCCGGATCATGGGGGGTGACGTACGGGCCTACGGTCGCGCAGAAGAAGACCACGAGAAGAATCAGCAAGGGGAACCACGGGAGCCTGAGAAGCCAGGACGCGAACCCCTTGAGGCCGGCTTTCCCGCGCCGGCGCGCCAAAGTCTGTGCCGCGGCCGCGCTTTGACTGGGCGGTGCAACGCTCACGCGTTTACCTCACGTACCGTATTCTCGGATCGATGAACCCGTAGGCGAGATCGACCAGGAGGTTGCTAAGGACAAAGAAGATGGAGGTGAAAAGCACCCCGGCCTGGACCACGGGGTAGTCGCGGGCGAAGATGGCTTCGACCACGGTTCGTCCCACCCCGGGCCAGGCGAAAATCGTCTCGATGATGAAAGACCCGCCCAACATGGCGGCAAAGTACACGCCCAACATGGTCACCAAGGGGATCGCGGCGTTTCGCAGGGCGTACTTCCAGATGAGAATCCACCGCGGCACGCCAACGCCTCGGGCGGTTTGGATATAGTCGCTGTCCAGCACATCCAGCATGGCGGAACGGACCATCCGCGTCTGGGCGGCCACCGAGTACCAGCCCAGGGTCACGGCCGGCAGAATGAGATGCTTGAGCCCCCCGCGTCCGAAGGCAGGCAAGAGACCGAGCTTGACCGCGAAAAAAAGGATGAACATGAGTCCGACCCAGAACCCGGGCATGGCCTGACCGAGAAGGGCAAAGACCTTGCCGAAGCTGTCGAACCAGGAGCCCTGGTACACGGCCGAAAGCACCCCGAAAAAAAGCGCGACCACCACGCTGAAGACCAGGGCGCAGACCGCCAGCTGGATCGTGGCCGGAAAGCGATCCAGGACGAGCTTCAGGGCCGACGTCTGCCAGCGATAGGATTTTCCGAAATCCCCGCGAACGGCCCTCCCGGCGAACAGCAGATACTGCACCACGTAAGGCTTGTCCAGCCCCAATTCGTGGCGCATGATGCGTTGTTGCTCCGGCGTGGCGTCCGGGGGAAGGAGCAGGAGGGTGACGTCGCCCGAGACGCGGGAGGCGACGAAAATGATGACGCTGGCCCCGATGATGCACACCACCCCCTGGAGCAGGCGGCTCAGCAGATATTTAAGCACAGTTTTATCTACTCCTGTCCAGACAGGTGGAAACGCTGTCGAGGCGGACTATTCTAAAACGGTTGCTGTCTTTGGCCGGCTATTTCTTCTTCAGGCCGATTTCCCTCAGTTCCCTATAATAGGCGCCCGGCCACGGTGTATAAGTCACTTTGTCCGTTCTCCAGGCAAAGGTGACCAGCGGCCGGTAGGTGTCCAGGCCCCCGGCCACTTTCTCGAATTTCAGCCGGCCGATCTTCTTCAGCAGCACTTCCCGCTTGACCGGGTCCATGGTGTCTTGCGATTGCTCGAGGAGCTTGTCGAATTCCGGATCGCACCAGTAGGAGTAGCTGCCCCAGCCGGTACCCTCCTTGTAGCAGTGGAGGTATCCAGCCCAGGGGCTGCCCGGGTCGCCGACCACGCCGTGGCCCCACATCCAGCTGACGATGCCATCCATATCCGGCGGGTCCTGTCGGGCGCCCATCGCGATCCAGGGGGCGTATTCCAGGCCTTCGATCTTGCAACGGATACCTGCGGCCGTGAGGTAGGCGGCCACGGCCTCGCCGTATTCCTTGATGTTCGGTTCGCGAGGCGTGATCAGGTTATAGAAGGGGATATCAAAGCCGTTGGGATAGCCGGCCTGCACGAGGAGTTTCTTGGCCTTCTCCGGGTTGTACTCATAGGGCTTGAGCTTGGGATCGTATCCCAGGGTTCCCTTGCCCACCGAGGCATACCGCTCACCCTGCCCGAAGAGCACGGACTTGATGATACCGTCCATGTCAATGGCATAGGCCGCCGCCAGCCTCACGCGGACATCTTTAAAGGGGCTGTTAGGCATATGGGTATTGAACTGCAGGAAGAGGTTGTTGCCGCTGAGCAGGCTAACTGTCTGCACGCCTTTCATGGCCTTGACGTCGGTGATCATGGCTGGTGGGACCGCATCAATCCAATCGATCTCGCCGGTCTTGAAGGCAGCCACCCGGGTCATATCTTCGGGGATGACTTTGATGGTCAGATTCTTGACGCCGGGCCGTTGCGTCTTGTTCCAGTACTGGTCAAAGGCCTCCAGTTTCAGATCTTCTTTAATATTGCGAGAGACAAATTTCCAGGGGCCGGTTCCGACCGGATGATTCTGCACGCCGTCGTCGCCGACCTTGTCGAAGTAAGCCTTGGAAATGCCGTAGAGGCGCAGGCCGCCGGGAATATAGGTGGCATCCGGCTTTTTGAAATGAATCTTGAAATGATAATCGTCAATGACCTCGAGGCGGTCCACCGCGGCTTGGTAGTGCGACCACTTGCTGATCTTCGGGTCCTTCATCCTTTCGTAGCAATAGACCCAATCCTTGGCCACGCATGTGTCGCCGTTGTGGAGCTTGACGCCTTTCCTCAATTTGACGTCGATCACCGGGTTGCCGCCTTCCTGGCCCAGGGTCCAGGACTCGGCCAGCCAATTTTTTCGCTCCAGCTTGGGATCGGCCTGGATGAGCATCTCGTAAAATTGCTGGTCGTAATACCAGTCCACGCCCGCCGCCGCCTTGGTCACGTCCAGCACATTGGACTCGGCGCCGAAGCCGATGATGAGTTCTCCGCTGACCTTTGGCGCCGCGTTGACTTCGGCATTCATAAAGGAGGTTAACAAAAAAAGACCCAAGACGACCGCTCCTAACCGCGTCAGGTAAACAGCCAGCCTTCCCATTTTCCCCCTCCGATCCTGGTTGAAAAACAAGATGCATGACATGACAAAACCACTCCCTACCGGGATTGGCCTTGGTCCAAATTTCTTAATTTCTTCCCCATCACGACCGCCAGAACCGCTTCCCCAGAGTCAAGACTCTCAACCTCTGCGCGAGGCGGGGTTATGCTCGGACACGAGCAGCGCTTCTAGGTTTTCCATGTGAGTGAAAGGTAGCAAAACCCACCTGGGAAGACAAGCGATATCGGTATTCCGGCGCTGCCCAGGGGAGGGGACGCGGACAAAGGAGCACGGGGTTCCCCGGCTTTTAAACAAAAGCAGTCGGGCAGGGCCTCCCAGGCTCGCGTCGGCCGGTCCGGTCAAGCCGTCCGTGCCCTACTTTCCCTCCCAGTCCATGGCCGGGACCTGAAAAGGGTCCTCTAAGGTTTGGCCCTCCCTTCGATAAAGGCCCGGACTTCGTCGTCGTTCACGGATCGGCCGGTGAAGGTCTCCGCGTTCTGCTGGGCGATCCAGAGGGCCGCTTCGGCGATCTGTTCGGGCGTCTTCATCCGCGAAAGAATATCCTCGCCCAAATCGCGACGCTTGAAGACTTCTTTGAAGCCGTCGGTGGCCACGCCGCCGCTGGGATACAGGTCATTGACCGCGATGTTGTACTCCTTGACCTCCGTAGCCAGCCCCCAGCAGAAGATTTCGATGCCTGACTTGGTGATGCTGTAACAAACCTCGCCCGGAGGCGCCTTTCTTTTGGCCGCGATGGAGGTCATGGCGATGATGTTTCCGCTCCTGCGTGCCATCATGGTCGGCAGCACGGCCTTGGTGCAAATAAACGTGCCTCGAAGGTTCACCCGCATCATCAGGTCCCATCGTTTCACGGACAGGTCCGCGACCATGGCATTGAAGTTGGCGGCGGCGTCATTGACCAGGATGTCGATCCGCCCGAACTCCTCGAGCGTGGTCCGGACCATTCTTTCCACGTCATCGTCGATGGTGATGTCCGTCCTGACTGGGAGCGCACGCCCGCCGAAGGCCCGGATCTCCTCAGCGGTTTGATGGATGGTCCCGGGAAGCTTTCCCCCAGGCTTCTCCGTCCGGGCCACGATCACGACCGCAGCGCCCTCCTTGGCGAAGGTCTTACAAATCTGCTTGCCGATACCGCGGCTTCCCCCCGTGACAATCGCGACTTTTCCTTCCAGTTTCATGGCATGGCCTTCCTTTTTGAGGTGTGGTGTGGATTACAGAAGAACCTTTCGTCGGCCAAGCGACGCACGGCCTTGCCGGCCACCGTCGGCAGGTTTTTTGCTCCCATTTCGTTCTCCCCCGGAGGCAGCGGCGGGCTCACCCCCGCCCCACGATCCGCCGTCCCGCGGCAAAGGCTTCCACGTTCTTTTCCAGAAGCCTTGCCGGCGTCACTTGGCGCAGGATGACCTCCACCTCGTCGGGCTGAAAAAACCCGTCCACCTCGGCCAGGGCGCCCAGGAGCACCACGTTGGTCACCTGGATGTCTCCCAAGCGCACCGCTTCCTCGGTGGCGGAAAGAATAAAACCGCGCGGACAGGCCTTTTGCAAAGCCCTCTCGATCTCCTCGTCGGCGGGGTACCGGTCGATGCCCAGGTTGGTGAAGACGGTGGGTATCCTTCGCCGGTTCAGAATCCAGTACCCCTCAGTCGAAAGCATCCGCATGTTGCGCAGAAGCTCGAGCGGCTCCATGCCCAGAGCCACGTCGGCCAGGCCCGGCGGAATGAGCGGCGAATAGAGGGTCTGGTCCGAAAAACGGATATGGGACACGACCGAGCCGCCGCGCTGCGCGGCCCCGATGGTTTCCGTGCCCAGCACCTGGAAGCCTCTTTCCATGGCGTACTGGCTCAGGATGCGGGAAAAGAAGATGTTTCCCTGTCCGCCCACGCCGGCGATGACGATGTCTCTTTTCACCGAATGGCCCCCTGGGGGCAGACCTCGGCGCACAGGCCGCACTTAACGCAGGACAGCTCGTCAATGCTCACTTTCTCCAGGTCCACATCGAAAACCAGGGCCGGGCAACCGAATTCGGTGATGCAGATCCGGCATCCGTTGCAATCCTCCGCGACCACGCGGACCGGCCGCGGCTCGAACAGGGCTTCCCCGCGGCGCGAGGCCCGGAGGTGGCAGGGGGCGGAGGAGATCACCAGGGACACGCCCTTTTCCTCGGAGGCCGCGATCAGGGCCTGCCGGGTTTCCTTGAGGTCGTAGGGGTTGACCCGTCGGACCGTAACGCCAATGGCCTGGCCGAGTTTTTCCAGGTCCACCTGCGGCGCCGGCTGGTCGTACACGTTCATGCCGCTGCCGGGGTGAGGCTGGAACCCGGTCATGGCCGTGACCCCGTTGTCGCAGAGGATCACCACCAGGTCGGCGCCCTGCCAGGCCGCGTTGATCAGTCCGTTCAGGCCCAAATGGAAAAAGGTGGAATCGCCGATCATGGCGAAGAGCGGACGCTTCAGGCCGGCGAAATAGGCGCCGGTGGCCATGGGGATGGAGGAGCCCATGCAGTAGATGGTGGACTGAAGCTCGAGCGGCTTGAAGGCCCCGGCGTCATGACAGCCGATATCCCCGAAGACCACGCCCTTTTTCCTGCGCGCCACCCTCTTCAGCACGTGCAGCAAACCCCGGTAGGCGCAGCCCACGCACTGGGTCCGCGTCCGGATGGGAATCTCCAGGTCCACGCGGCAGGCCTCGATCTCCTGCTTCATCGTCAGTCCCGGCTGGGCTTTTTTCAAGGCTTCGAGGATCATGGGTATGGTCAGTTCGCCGTCCTGGGGGTAGAAGCCGGAGCGGCCCAGCACCTTGACCGGCAGACCGTGATCCTGGCAGAGCTGTTTGATCAGGTTCTGGACCACCGGCTCGATCTCCTCGAAGACGATCACGGTCTGTTTGTCTCTAAGGAACGAGAGCACCATCTTCTCAGGCAGCGGCAGGGTGCACAGCTTGAGCGTTGGGAAATGATGGCCCAGCAGGGCCTCGGCCTCCTTGAGGTAGGTGTAGCCGATGCCGCAGCCGATCAGGCCCAGGGAGCCTTGGCCTTCCTCGATGTGATTGTATGGGCTGTCCTCGAACAGGGCGGCCAATTCGATGTATTTCTCGTTCAGCCACCGATGCCGGACCTGGGGTCGTTTGATCCCACCCAGCTCCCGCACCTCCACCCCGGACATGATATACCGGTCCCGGTCGTCCTTCCAGGAAGCTTTGGGAATAGAGGCGGGATCGTAGTCCTCGAAATCGATGACGGCCCGGCTGTGGCAGACGCGCATGACCGGCCGGAGAACGAAACACATCTGCGTCTTCTCAGACAGCTCGTAGGCATCCTTGACCATGGCCTTGGCCTCGCCGGCCGAGGACGGGTCGAAGACCGGCAGATTGGCGTAGGTGTGGACCAGGATGCGGCTGTCCTCCTCGTTCTGGGAGGACAAGCCTCCCGGGTCGTCCGCGGAGATAAGGACCAGCCCGCCGGCCACGCCCGTGAAGTTCAGGTGCATGAT
>Ga0315282_10004158_pt1 | contig 25357 bp, 28 predicted proteins | sample YL17G07_20_MG_FD_203693 | JGI IMG/M metagenome (GOLD analysis project Ga0315282, IMG submission 203693) | Sediment microbial communities from Yellowstone Lake, YNP, Wyoming, USA - YL17G07_20 | ecosystem: Environmental > Aquatic > Freshwater > Lake > Sediment | place: USA: Wyoming | collected... | reverse complement strand
ATTTACCGCAATGGAAAATATGAGGAGGGCGATAGCCGTGTTAACGATAAACGGAGCCACGCAGATTAGAAAACCAGCCCCATAACTCTGTACCGGACCGTGAATAACATATCCAGCAGGATTGCCCAGTCTAAAATAGCAGGTCTTATAGACACGAACACCGGCGAGGCTGCAGAAAAGCCTGTGTCCTGCCTCATGGACTATGACACCTGGGAATGTCAATATGGCAATCAGCGTTCCGGGAATAAAAAGCATCGCCCAGATTCCTTGTTACCTGTCATAACCTGCTTAGAACCTCAGCTGCCCCGATTATTTTTGTGAGCAGCTAAGGCGAGTATAATGCCTGTTTAATACGGCTGCTTAACCTTCCCTGGTAACAGTCCTCTGTTTCATCAGCCACATATTGTATCGATACATACTACTATACCATGGCTCATTCACCAACCTAACTCTGCCTATCGCCGGAATGCTATTCTGAACAGCGTGAAGACAACTGTACAGTAGGCAACCGTGATGCGGTATATGGGACGGTGATTCAACCGGTAGGAAGCCAGGTTAAACAAAAGTCACAATTGTTGAGAGCTGATTTACACCTGGACCGAATATCGCTTTACTCGATTGAAGTCCTGGTCTAGCTTATATTGCGTCTATATGTCTACAAGTGCTAGAATAAGACAAGTCTAAGTAATGATGCTGGACTTAACTGGAGGAGGTGTACCTGATGGTAATTGCGAAGGAATGGTTCACGGTCGAGGAGGCTGCTGAGTATCTTTGTGTTTCCAAGAGAACCATCTATAAATTGACTCAAGAGGGAAGACTGCCTGCCTATCACCTTGGCCGGGAACGTCACCGCCGCTTTCGCAAACAAGATCTGGATAAGGTGCCCCGGACCGTCGAAGACGCTAAGAACCTGGAAAACATGCTGGTGCTGACGGCAAGGGCCGACCCGGTCCTGGCAGAAATCTGGGACAACGACAAGGATGCAGCTTATGACCGAATATAGTCGCGGAGATATCGTCCTCGTCAACTTTGTCTTTTCAGATGAAACAGGGGCTAGACGACGACCTGCCGCGATAGTAAGTTCAGACGCCTACCATCAAGGTCGTCAAGAGGTTATTATTGCTGCCGTAACCAGCAGAACAGACCGAATATTAATAGGTGACCATCACATCAAGGATTGGGAAGGTGCTGGCTTGCTCTTTCCATCGGTGGTGACCGGTGTCATAAGAACTATAAAACAAGGCATGATCAGTCGTAAACTTGGAATCATGCCCAAAGCTGATATGGAGGCCATAGATGGCAATCTCCGTGTTGCATTGGATCTAAGTTGAAACGAGGTGCCGCAACTCATCAACGGAAACCTGATAAAGTAACCTAACTGTCTCATACTCTCAGGAAGATTGCTTTGGCATTTCGTGCCTCACGCTGCTTTCCCAAGTTTGCTCTTAAGAGTATTTACCCAGCTTTGCCTCTTCGCGGGCAAGAAGAATCTCAGCAGAGCTGGCCTGGCAAAATGGGCTTTTGTTCAATCTTACTTAGTTGTTGCCCATTCTACCTTTATCTACTCGGGCTTTACACCCTTAATTAATACACCGTCAGCCTTTATTTCTACAGTCGCCCTGGACGGGCTTAGAGTCAGAATGGTTCCACTAGCACTACGGTTAACGGTAACCTTTCGGGTAGAAACTTCCAGCAGAAGACTAAGCTTATCAGAAGGAAGTTCAGTAACTGTCTTGCTCTCCCCATAGTTACTGTTCCTAAAGTCAGACCCTCTAGGCTTATGCCAGCACCACTCTTGATACCTCATCCAGCATTGAAGGCTAGCCCAATAAGCAGCGGTATAAATGGAATAAAGTCTAATGGCTTTTTATGTTGTACCCTCGTTTGGTTGAGAAGCGACCTGTTTCTGTTCGCACTAACCTTAGTAAAGACGATGTTGGCATGTCTGCCAGTGGGTGGCAATCAATCAGGGAATCGTAGTTAATCCTTGCCCAAAGAATGCCGTCTGAACTTGGCTTTCAAAGCTTCAGCTTCCTGCCGCCTCTGCAATTCTTCTTGCGAGAGGGCTTGCCAAGACCTTAGCTGCCCGTCCTGGATTCTTATAGAGAAAAGGGCACGGCACTTCCAGCAGGTGTAAGGGCCTTCATAATCTGGATTCAGGAGCGATAAAGTGCCTTCTGTTCCGCAACTAGGACATTTTATTTTTGATACTGCCATGCTTTCACCTCCTGATAAGAATGAGCCACTGTCTTAGGTCAAAAAGGTAACAAGAAATCGCTTATAACCTTATTTTTGGTTTCCAGCGCTCAGTGCCGATAGGAAGCCTTCTGCTTTTCAATCCAGTTTAGCTATGAAAGGATGACGGCGGCAAATACCACAAATATTACAATAACGGCTAGTATGGCCCAACCCAAAATAGTAGCAAGACGCCACCCACCTATTCTGTGCCCTAGGTAATCACCCAAAAGCATCATGGCAAAAACACCTGCTATTATCTCCACAACAGTTATAGCGGTTTTCAATTCACTCATATCATTCTCCTCTATCACTACTATACGCGATATCCGATAAATTTTGCAAGAATTGTTTAGTTTTCATCAGCAAGCGCTTATCCGCTAAATATCCCGCCTGCTGCACAAAACGTCAGATTGTTCAGGCTTGGGGATTTTATCGCTGCTTGCTGAAATTTGCTCTTAAGAGTATTTACCCAGCTTTGCTTCTTCGCTAGCAAGAAGAATCTCAGCAGAGCTGGCCAGGTAAAATGGACTTCCGTTCCGGCCTATTTCAGCCTTTTCCGTATCTTGCGCCATGAATCTGTGATGAGAAAGCTCTCCTCCATATTCTCAATCATCCTGACAAATTTGTTCATAGGTACTGAGAATGTGAGTACATCGTTGGGAACAAAAGGACGCGCTGAAGGGTCGAACATTCCGATGACTCCTCTGGGGCGGGCAGAATCTCTTTCAAGATACGGGTACTGGACAATTGTGGAACAGCCCGAGCCAAAGGGGGTGAATACTGCATTTTGCTCCGCTTCATCAAAACGCGCCAGAGTAAAGAGCCCTGAGAGAACATCGGGCTCCGCAAAGAAGATAACAACCTCCGGGTCGTCTGACTCCTCAAGCTTGTCCCATCTTTTAAATATTATGAAGCGTCCCGGTGCTTTGAACGCAGGCGAGCGTTTCATTATTTCCGTGACCAGTTCCGGAGATTTGCAATAACGCTCACCGGTCAACTTACCAGGGATTCCGTAGGAGAGGAAGTATTCAAAGTCTGGCATAATCCCTTCTGTAAAGCCAAGGTATCGTTTGCCCCCAGGACAGCCGACTGAGTCCACATTAAGACACAAAGGCCTCCCCTTCCTGACCTCCGATAATATCCCAATCACGCACCTGGGCACCGAATTGGGCTCGACCAGCCTGGCATGTCCTTCTTCGTTGGTATAATAGAAAATAACCGGGAGTTCCGCACCGTCAAAATACTTTTCCCAGAGCAAGATGAATTTCTCTGTGATATGTTTGTTCATATGGAAACTAAGCAGTCACGTCTTCCCTTTTGTCGATGCCAGCCAAACTGCGGGCGAGCCTCTGCTTGAGGCCCATATCCGTCTCGCGCTCAATCATAACTTTCTGTGCCTGAGGCGAGCCGGCTCCATGCAACGACTCTGTGCGATAACTGGGAGCTACCTGGCCAAAAGTCATGGAGTGGATGAGCGTCAACATGCGGATTCGGTGCTCTGTAGGTACATCAGGTACTCCCTTCAGGTATTTATCGATATATTTGCCCATCACAGGGTGCCTGAAGTCTTTTTCGGAGGGCAGCGTTACCAGAATACCGCCGGCTATGTCCTCAGCAAGCCGGCAAAGCTCGTAGGGAAACCGCGTCACATTATGCTTACATACATTGGCTAAAAGGATGTTGGACTGGTAGTTGCCAGACATAGTCTGCCACCCCTCGTAGGCGCAAGCTAATCCGCAGGCATGTATTGTTTCAGCGAGGTGAATCATCTCCCCAAGCTTCTCCCTGATGTGAGGGGCTCTGCGTGTCCCGTTGTAATCAGCCATTGAGGCCGCCGCTCCAATAAGCACATCAGCTATGCCAGGCTTACAACCGCCGTAGCTCTGTCTATGATAAGCGGCGAATCTCTCCACCATCATAATGGCAAATTCGATCTCCCCGCACATAAAAACCCTGTCCCACGGGACAAAGACGTTGTCCAGGATAGTCAGTGTCTCCTGTCCACCGAAGCTGTAGTTACCGACATCGATGTCACCATCCTCGAGCTTGCGCGTATCGCAGGACTGTCTTCCATAGATGAGGTGTACGCCTTCAGTGTCTGTTGGTATAGCACAGCTCAGGGAATAGTCCTCATCGCCGTCCCGCATTCTCAGGGTTGGCATAATGAGCATTTCATGTGAATTTGTGGTTCCCGTCTGACTTGCTTTTGCCCCCCTTATGATGATGCCATCACTCCTTCGCTCTACCACATGCACAAACATGTCCGGGTCAGCCTGCTTGCTTGGAGCCACCGCCCGGTCGCCCTTGACATCGGTCATGGCACCCTGGACACAGAGGTCATTCTGTTGAACATACTCCAGCCACTCTCTAAACCTGTGGTGATACTTGGTTCCGTGCGCCCGGTCAATTTCGTAGGTGGTGCTAAAAACAGCATTGATGGCGTCAAGACCAACACACCTCTGGAAACAACAGCCTGTCCTTTGTCCCAACTCCCTCTGTAATTTTACCTTACTGACCATATCACCGGTGCTCTTGAAGAGAGAGTTAAATCTGTTTACCTTCTTTCCGGTAAGCACCGAGTCCGTGGTTGCCAGCTCCTTGTTCTTGGGCTCGTGAGCAAGCTTGTAGGTCATCGCCACAGCGTTGATTGATGGCCTGATAATAGGATTATCAACCCAATTCTCCACCTTTTCACCAAGTAGATAGAGGTCCAGTTTCAGCTTACGCAGACTCTCGATGTACTCTGCAGCGGTTTTCAATGGCATGATACATCACCTCCCTTCTCGTCTTTTTTGCTTGACTTCGGCTTCTCCTTAACAACATGGGAATAAGTCGACCACAAATATAACACATTGATTATAGCACCAGTAATCTGCCAGCAACCCAAGGGACGAATGTTATTCTAGTCCACTATTCCGTGGAACAAAACGTCAGATTGTTCAGGCCTGGGGAATTTTATCGCTGCTTGCCAAAGTTTGGTATAAAAGAGTAAATACTCGCTATTCGCTTAGCTTCTAATTGCTTTTGCCGTGAAACCTATGTTAGCCGCCGTTGTCACACCTACGTTTTCTTATACGCTTCTAAGAAGTCATTCTTGGGAATAACCGCTTGAGTGCAAATCGTTCTTAGCGTGGAAGCCTTTATCTTCCGATGATTAGGCATGGTCAAAGGAGTTTTGCTCCCATTGGGATTCTCCCGCAACATAGAAATATGCTCCTTTTCACGCACAACATTGAAACCAAGATTTTACAATGCCTTGACCACTCTCTCCTTTGGAGCATCAACAGGAAACTTCCTCATCAAACCTAGACCCCGGCTTCGGCAATGAATGCCTCAAGAACCGGGGGCTCAACATTGAGAACCTCGTCTCCAAAAGTCTCAATGTGAAAGCGAATGGCCGACTTCACATCTGAAAGTGCTTCTTCATAAGTATCTCCCTGTCCAACCACAACTCCTTTAAGCCCCAAGGGATAAGCCACATAGCCATCAGTATGTTTTTCCACAATAATCTTCAATTGCCGCATTTAACTACCTCCCCTGGAACTGATGCAGGATAGCAATGATATATATGAACCCTCAGTTCACCTAACCTGCTCCAGCCTCTAAAATCCTATCAAGCTACTACGGTAGCTGTCAAAACTATTATACAACTAACAAGTATAAATACTTAGTATTTGCCCAGCTTTGCCTCTTCGCCAGCAAGAAGAAGCTCAGCAGAGCTAGCCAGGCAAAATAGACAATTGTTGCCCGGTTGAACAAGACGAGCAACGAAGCAGTTGAGAAAGACCAGACTTGTTCACCTGTGCTTCTTGAGTGTAATCTTCATCCAGATGTCCGTTAGCTCCATCTGATAACTATCTTTGAATTCTGTTTGGTCTAAAATATCTTTAATTTCGCTCTCATACTCTTCCCGGGCGAAACCATGAAGTTCAGCGATTTTAGTTCCAATTCGGTAAACCAAAAACCCATATTCCCTTCTCATTCTATTTCTATCAGCCTGGTCTTTAAAGGCATCAGGGCACCCATCATATATCCAGGCTTCTTTACCATTTTTTAGAACACGATAACATTCACCAAATACCCTGGCTGGTGTCTTCCAATGATGTAAAGAGCCGGTACTAACGATAAAGTCTATTGAATCATCCTCGAAAGGAAGGGCAGCAGCATTACCAAACTCAAATTGAGCATTTTCGACACCTTTTGCATGACGTCTGGCAATCTTGACCATTTGCCGGCTCAGATCGATGCCATAAACCTGTATGGTTGGTGTCCTCTTTGCAATCTCTATTGATAAATAGCCTGTTCCCGAACCTAAATCAAGAATAGTCCCACTTCCCATCTTTTCAACTATGTCTTTAGCTATCTTTGTTTCCGGCTTGCGAAGAACCCTTGCTGCCGTCGCATTGTAGACTATGGCACCAGGAGTTGGAATTGCTTCATGCCTCTTCTGTACATCCCGGATGAATTTCGTTAGCGACATGACTATTCCTCAAGAGCACAAATCGCCCTATTGTTACTCAACTCAACAACTAAGCTCATACCTGGTGGTATCCAGGAACCAGTAATTATCCCGGCTGATAGTCCTGCTCTCAATCAGTTGTATTCGTCTATTAAAGATAGGACCGCCGGTCACCAGAGTGTGATATTCACCGTTTTCTCCACAAATGTCAATGCCTCTCTTCTTTAAGTACTCCATGAATGCCTTATCTACTCGTCCACCAATCCAACATTCATCAATTAGATCAGATTTAGCACTGACGATAACTGCTTCAAACCCGTCATCGATAAAGCTAGACAATATCTCTTCTGTACTCTTCCCCCAGAGTGGCTCAATCGCCTGAATACCCAAATCACCGCAAACCCTTTCTACCCAGTCCTTGTGCTCTTGAAGATATATGTCACCAAAAACCATCCCCTCTACACCGCCAGGAATTAGACTTCGCACTGCCTCCTTGAACTCCTGCTCATACCCATCCCGGGTAGTTTCCCTCTGTAGAAGAGGGATTCCAATAGCCTGACTTTGTAGTTGAATCAGCCTGGCTTCTGTGCCATGAAAACTTACTCTATGGAACTCCCTGGAAATGAAGTTCACCAGGTGAGAAATCTCGTATCCTTTATCCATTGCCTCATGCACGGCGAAACAACTGTCCTTACCGCCACTCCAGGATGCAATGTAGCTCACAGGTTTAATTATACTGTATTTGCCAAATTGAACAAGCCGCTATTTTGGGCAATATAGAAGATTATTGACCCACCGCAGAAAGGCGAGTTGAGTGTTACCATTTTCTGTGTACAATTTGCTGGGCTCCCTCCCACTTTGACAAAGCCATGTTGGCGACCTATAATGATATGCACGGGCTGGAACAGGCGCTACCGTTATAATTCGATAGCCGGGCTATGTTTCTAGCAACGGAATTCTGAAGCCGTGGGACCATCCGTCTCACGGCTTTTTGCTGTGTAAGGCGGTAAGTAAATTGACTGTGGAAATTGGACAGGTTAAGAAGCCAACTAAGACTAGTGCTGCCATTTTGTCCATCATATCAAATGGTCTGCTTATATTGTTGAAGGTAGGAGCTGGTCTTGTCACCGGCAGTGTCAGTATTTTGGCTGAAGCCATCCATAGTTCGCTCGACCTGGCAGCAGCAGTAATCGCTTTCTTCAGTGTTAGAATGTCGGATAAACCGGCCGATGCCGGACATCCTTTTGGCCATGGCAAGATAGAAGGTATCAGTGGCTTTGCAGAAGCGCTGTTAATTCTGGTAGCCAGTGGTGTAATTTTTTACGAAGCTGCCATGAGGATAAGAACCGGTACCGGAATTGAGTTTGCTGAGGTAGGCATTGGCGTTATGCTAGCTTCAATCCTAGTGAATATTTTAGTGTCTCGCCGACTCTACAAAGTATCGCACATTACGGACTCCCTGGCTCTAGAAGCCGACGCTGGTCATCTTGCCGCCGATGTGTACTCTTCTCTAGCAGTGGTTGTAGCCCTATTGATAGTGCGTCTCACCGGTCTCAAGATTCTTGACCCGCTAGTTGCTATTGGTGTTGGTATTTATATTTTAAAGATAGCCTATGACCTGTTGCACAAATCCTTTGGCATGCTAATTGACGAGAGCCTGCCTTTATCGGAGCAGGCCGTAATAAAGGCCTGTATCATGGAACACAGCAGGCAGCTGGTGAGTTTTCATGAATTGCGCACTCGCAAGGTTGGCAGTCAGCGTCATATTGACCTTCATTTGGTGATGGCGAAAGATGCCAGCCTTGCGGCAACTCACGAAATGTGCGACCATATTGAAGCTGACCTCAAGGCTAGAATTGAGCATGCCGTTGTTAGCATTCATGCAGAGCCGTGTCAGGATGAGTGTGAGCAATGCTCGGTTCCCTGCCCTGCAAAAGACAGGAAGCGTTAAGGCCACTATTAGCTACGTAAATGCCTCTCATGTCTCTGTGGCCATATCCCGGTAATTGTGACTTTCCTCCAGAACTGAACCCGTCTCCTATTCGCATCTGTTTATATTGCCGGCATTGCCTTCTTGCATGAACTTCCGGCTAAGGTCAGCGTAGTAACAGCAATTCACCGGATTGGTTAGCCTGAAGCGCCGATTGCTAGACGAGCGCAGATAGTTTTTATGTCTGCTGAAACAAGAGTTTAGTGTTGGTCTCCGGTAGAAAACCGGCAGGTGCTGGAAAGCCGAGATAAATTGTTTCTTCTCAAAGAAAAGTGCAAGAACTGTCCGGTAAATCTTGACTAGCAAATCATGACGGACCGAGATTGAACTTTTCCGCTATTTTTGGGCAATCAGGTAACGAAACAATCAACTGTTGCACGAAGTGCTAGGAAACAGTCTTCTATGCGGTGACGGGTAACCCATTCGATATCGGGCAAACTAGAGGAGGCCCCAAGTTAACAACTTTTGCCGGTCAAACTTGTGAAATTTCTGGGATGGGCTATTGACATAGTAAATATAATGTAGTAAGATATGGTAGACGGTAGGCGGTTACCGCCCACCGCTAATGAAGGGTTCTAATAGATGAAGAAGATTTACATCAACGAGCAGGTTTGCATCGGCTGTCACCTCTGTGAGGTATATTGCCAAGTGGCACACTCGCGATCGAAGGACTTGGTGAAGGCGTTCAAGAGGGAATCGCCCGAACCGTTACCATCTTTGTGGGTCGAAGAGAGGAAGCCTGTTTGCTTTCCGGTGCAATGTCGCCATTGTGCTGACCCTGTCTGCGTGTATGCCTGCCTTACTGGAGCCCTCTGGAGGGACCCTGACAGCGGCATCGTCAGTGTGGATATGGACAAGTGCATAGGCTGCTGGACCTGCATATTAGCTTGTCCATTTGGTGCTATAAGGCAGGAAACAGACCAGGGAAAGATCGTTAAATGCGACTTATGCGAAGGAAGGGACGTGCCAGTATGCGTCACGAACTGCCCCAACGAGGCACTGGTATACGCAGAGGCCCAAGATGACACCGTTAATGATGCGACGGTTAATCATTTAGTTCAGAAAAGGAGGTAGAAACATGGAAAGGCAACTGTTTGTAGTGACACTGGAGGTTCCGCCTGCCATTAGCCACTGTTTCCCCAGGGTGGAAGCCGAACGGATGGCCAACATAATACGGGACGCGGTACAGGCTAAAAGCTGTAGTTTCATGGGCCCGGTGCCATTCAAGCTCACGGTGGAACGGGTAGATGAGGCGGCTTCAGCCAGCGGGGAAATGCGTGAGTACACGCCTGAAGAGTTTGACGAGCTTCCTGAGGAATCGGCAGTAAGTCCTCCGTTGGAACCAGAAGAGAGCAGGGTTGAGGCGAAATGATCGTAATAATTGACTATGGTGCGGGCAATCTGCGTAGTGTGGCTAATGCTCTCACGAGGCTAGGCTGCCAGCCAAAGGTAACGAGCCGCCCGAGAGATTTACTTAATGCCCGAGCGGTTATTCTACCTGGTGTTGGTGCTGCAGGTGAGACTATGAAAAATCTTAAGACGCTGGGTATGGTCGCTCCAATTCGTCAGTTCATTGGTGATGGTCGCCCTTTTTTGGGCGTTTGTATCGGTTTACAGATTCTATTTGCTGGCACTGAGGAAGGCGGCTGGCACGAGTGTCTTGGGGTCATTCCCGGGCAAGTAAGAAAGCTTCCTGCAGGGCTGAAAATCCCTCACATGGGGTGGAATCAGGTAAAGCAGATAGGCTCGCACCCGATATTTGATGGCATACCGGACGAAGCGAACTTCTACTTCGTCCACAGCTATTATGTCGAGCCAGATGATAAATCGCTAGTAGCTGGTGAGACCGAATATGGCATTCGATTATGCAGTGTGATAGCGAGGGACAATGTGATAGCAACCCAGTTTCACCCAGAAAAGAGCGGGGAACTTGGCTTAAGAATGTACGGCAATTTCATAAAACTCGCTATGGAGCGAAGTTAAAACCACAAAGGGATAGGGTATAGACAGAATGGCAAAGAGTGTAGTGAAAGCAAAATACCTGATTATTGGGAACTCAGCCGGGGGCATTGCGGCTGCTGAAGCCATACGTGAGATGGATAAAGCAGGAGAAATCACCATAATCTCCGACGAACCCTACCCTGCCTATTCACGGCCGCTTATCTCAGAGTACCTAGCCAAAAGGTGTCCTTTGGAGAGGATGTTATTTCGACCGGCTGACTTCTATGAGAAGAACAATATCCGCACTTTCCTGGGTAAGAAGGCACAGCACCTTGATATTGATAAGCATATTGTTGAGCTAGAGTCGGGAGAGAAAATCAGATGGGAAAAGCTACTACTAGCTACTGGCGGCTTACCTATTGTTCCCGAGATAGAGGGTATCGGGTTGAAAGGAGTCTTTACCTTTACTAAACTCGACGACGCTAAGGCGATCGACGAGTTTCTGAGTCACTACGGGATAAAGGTGAGGGCTATTGTCATTGGCGGCGGATTAATTGGCGTGGGTGTGACCGAAGCACTCGTAAAGCGAGGGATTGAAGCTACCATTGTCGAGATGAAAGAACGGATTTTGAACACTATTCTTGATGAAGAGGGATCGACTCTAGAGGAGAAAACTCTAACGGAGGCTGGCGTTGAAATAATAACTGGACATACGGTAGGCAAGATCGGCAGCTATTTACCCGGCGAAGCCAGCGGTGTCAACCTCGATGACACCCGGCCTATACCCTGTGAACTGGTAATAGTGGCTATCGGCGTCCGGCCGCGCCTTGACCTTGCGATTGGTACCGGGATAAAAGTCAATCGCGGCATTGTCGTTGACCGCCGCATGGCTACATCTAACCCCGAAGTCTTCGCCTGCGGTGATGTGGTTGAGGCTCATGACTTTATTTATGGCGAGAATCGGCTGACTCCTATCTGGCCTAACGCTTATATGGGAGGAAGAGTCGCTGGATTCAATATGGCTGGCGTCCCCACTGAATATTCCGGTGGCACGGCGATGAATTCGCTGAAATACTTCGGCCTAGCTGTTGCCTCTGCCGGAATGGTCAACCCGCCTGATGACAGTTATGAGGTAATCAGCAATAGGTATGACCATATGTATAAGAAGGTCGTGCTGAAAGACGGACTCGTAGTTGGCATGGTCTTTGCTGGTGACATTGAGAAATCGGGCGTCGTCTTCAGTTTGATGAAAGACCGGGTAGAGGTTGAACGTTTCAAGCAAGCCCTAGTTGCTGAAGATTTTAGTCTGGCCTCTCTGCCCGAAGAAATGTGGCGAGCGCGGTTAGGAATGCCAACCTCGGGTTTTCTTTCTCCGACAATCCTCCGTGAGGAGCCCGAGGAATTGGTCTTAGGAGAGTAGATTTTGTTCCAGGAGATACAAGATGAAAGAGATTAACCGAACAAATAACCCTTACAATGACGACAAGATGATAAATGCCTGCTCCCTATTTGGAGCAATGGATACCTCGGGAAGAAGGTTCCCCGGGGAAGGTGTCATTAGGGCTATTGCCAATATGCATGTTCGCGGCAATGGCTTGGGTGGAGGATTTGCCATCTACGGATTGTACCCCAAATATGCTGACCTCTACGCCTTCCACATAATGTATCTCAGCCAAGAGGGACAACGGGAGACCGAGGCGTTCCTTAAGGACAAGTTTGACCTTGTTTATGACGAAGAGGTACCAACGCGACCGACGCCAAGGATTGTGAAGCCGCCACTAATATGGCGCTACTTTCTTGAGATAGGTCAGCATAAGCCTGCAGAGCAATCAGAGGACGACTATGTGGTGGACAGGGTGATGGAGGTGAATACCAAGCTTGAAGATGCCTTTGTCTTTTCCAGTGGCAAGGATATGGGTGTGTTCAAAGGTGTGGGCTATCCTGAGGAGATAGCTGACTACTTCTGCCTGGAGCATTATGAAGGTTACCTGTGGACAGCTCATGGCAGATTCCCAACCAATACTCCCGGATGGTGGGGTGGAGCTCACCCATTTTGCATTCTAGACTGGACCGTAGTTCACAACGGCGAGATTTCGTCCTACGGAATAAACCGGCGTCACCTAGAGCAGTACGGCTACTACTGCACTATGCAGACCGACACCGAAGTAGTGGCTTACGCTATTGACCTACTAATGCGGAAGCACGGGCTTCCTATCGAGATTATAGCTCATATCCTAGCGCCACCCTTCTGGACTGACATTGAGCGCCGACCTCTTGAGGAGCAGAAGCTATTACGAACCCTTCGTCAGGTATATAGCAGCTTGCTCTTAAATGGACCGTTCACAGTAATTATTGCCCATCATGGCGAGATGATCGGGCTTACCGACCGCATCAGACTGCGCCCGCTTACTGCTGGGATAAAGGGCGACATGCTATATCTTTCGTCTGAGGAGTCGGCTATTCGTCTGATTTGTCCTGACTTGGATAGGGCATGGATTCCAATGGGAGGCGAGCCTATCGTGGGAAGACTCGGTAGGCCACTCCAACCAGAGCAGATGGTTGCTGCTAGGGAGGGGGTACCGGATGTTAACTAAACGGATTATTCCCTGTCTTGATGTGAAAAATGGACGGGTAGTAAAGGGGAAAAGCTTTGTGGAGTTGCGCGACGCTGGTGACCCGGTAGAGCTAGCTAGCTTCTACTATAAGGAGGGTGCCGACGAACTGGTCTTTCTGGACATAACTGCGACTCCTGAGGAGCGTGACACCATGGTTGATGTCGTTGAGCGTATCTCCAAAGAGGTGTTTATACCCCTAACTGTAGGTGGCGGGCTGCGCAGTATCAGTGATATCCGGCGCATTTTGATGGCAGGAGCGGATAAGGTGTCCGTAAATACCGCCGCTGTGCTTTGTCCTTCTCTGATTAGAGAGGGGGCTGATAAATTTGGCAGTCAATGCATCGTGGTCTCTATAGACGCCAAGAGGGTAGAGAGCAGTAAGGAACCACGATGGGAAATCTATAGCTATAGTGGTCAAAGACCAACCACGATTGATGCTCTCGTTTGGGCGAGGCAGGTAGTAGCATTGGGGGCTGGGGAAATTTTGCTTACTAGTATTGATGCTGATGGTCATCGGGCGGGTTATGACATTGAACTAACCCGTGCTGTCTCCGAGGCGGTAACCGTGCCAGTCATTGCCAGTGGTGGTGCAGGCACTCTGGAGGACCTTTATCAAGCTCTAGTTAGCGGTAAGGCGGATGCGGTTCTGGCAGCCAGTATTTTTCATTATGGCACCTATTCCATTGCCGAGACAAAGAGATATTTAGCCAAAAAAGGAATACCAATCCGACTATAGGAGAAAAAGTTAGTGAAGACCTATCTTCCAGCCAAATTCTTAATAGAACGAGACCCGGAGCGGTGCATCCGGTGCCAGGTGTGTGTCAACCAGTGCACCTTTGACGCTCATTACTATGATGCTGAGGATGATGAGGTAAGGAGTCGGGAAGAGAACTGTGTTGGCTGCCATCGTTGTGTTGTTTTTTGCCCGACCCAAGCCTTGACTATTAGAAGAAACCCGCTGGACTACCGTGAGAACTATAACTGGCGTCCCGAAGTTATTGAAGACATAATCAAGCAAGCTGAAAGCGGTGGTGTGCTCCTCACTGGGATGGGTGACGACAAGAGTCAGCGCATCTACTGGGACCATCTGGTTCTTAATGCCAGCCAGGTAACTAACCCATCTATTGACCCGCTGCGCGAGCCTATGGAGCTTACCACTTATCTGGGACGAAAACCTGACCAGGTTGAGCTTGATGGCATCAATCTGAAAACCGAATTAGCGCCGCAGGTGAAACTTGAAGTTCCGGTCATGTTTGCTGCCATGTCCTATGGGGCAGTAAGCCTCAATGTGCACGAATCTCTAGCTCGGGCAGCGACTGAAATGGGAACCCTCTGGAATACCGGGGAAGGCGGGCTCCACCCCAAGCTATATAAGTATGGCAATAATACTGTCGCCCAAGTAGCATCAGGGCGTTTTGGGGTCCATCCTGATTATCTTGATGTCGCCCGCATAATTGAGATTAAGATTGGTCAAGGGGCTAAGCCTGGCATTGGCGGGCATCTTCCCGGAGAAAAAGTAAGCGCTGAGGTATCTATGACCCGAATGATTCCCCTGGGAACGGACGCCCTGTCCCCAGCACCGCAGCACGATATTTACTCCATTGAGGACTTGGCTCAACTTGTTTATGCTCTTAAAGAGGCAACAAACTACACTAAGCCAGTGGCAGTGAAAATAGCTGCCGTCCACAACTCGGCAGCTATCGCCAGCGGTATGGTGCGGGCAGGAGCCGACATCATAGTTCTCGACGGGCTACGGGGGGCTACTGGAGCGGCACCCAAAATAGTCCGTGACAACGTGGGCATTCCTATTGAGATGGCTCTAGCCTCGGTCGATACCCGCTTAAGACAAGAAAAAATCCGTAACCAGGCTTCTGTTGTCGTCTCAGGTGGAATAAGAAATAGCGGTGATGTGGCAAAGGCGATTGCCCTTGGTGCCGATGCGGTTTACATTGGGACGGCGGCTCTCATTGCCCTGGGCTGCACCGTGTGTCAGCAATGCCATACCGGTAAGTGTGCCTGGGGCATCTGCACCACTGACCTTTTCCTGACCAAGCGGGTTAACCCCGACATTGGTGCCAGGCGATTGGCTAACCTCCTTCGCGGTTGGAGCCTGGAGCTTAAGGATATACTTGGCGGTCTCGGTGTAAACGCAATTGAGAGCCTGCGGGGAAATCGCCTCCACTTGAGAGGTATTGGGTTGACTGACACAGAACTCGAAATCCTCGGAGTAAGGATGGTGGGCAACTAATATGAAAGGGCAGGTTAATTCGTCAGTGAAGATCGATGCCAGTGGCATCTTCTATCAGGAGCTCAATGCCAGACTTAGGGATGCGGTCAAAAAAGGTGCTCACCGGATTGAGCTTTATAACGTTTATGGTCAGAGGTATATTGGCACGGACCTGAATACACCGGTGGAAATCGAAATCTTTGGCACACCCGGCAATGACCTTGGGGCATTCATGGACAGGCCAAGGATTATTGTGCACGGCAATGCTCAGGATGGCTGCGGCAACACCATGAACGAAGGCGAGATAGTAATTCACGGTCATGCTGGCGACATCATCGGTTTGTCAGCCCGAGGGGGTAAAATCTTTGTCCGAGACGATGTCGGCTACCGCGCTGGCATTCACATGAAGGAATATGACGAGAAGAAACCGGTGCTGGTCATCGGCGGCACTGCCCAGGATTTCCTCGGCGAATACATGGCCGGCGGCATTCTTATTCTATTGGGTCTGAATCTAAATGAGGGACAACACCACAAAGCGAACTTTATTGGCACCGGAATGCATGGCGGTGTTATCTACCTCAGGGGAAGCGTTGAGGATTATCAACTGGGCAAGGAAGTAGGTGTTACTGAGCTAGAAGAGAAGGACTACCAGATTCTTCAAGAATTCGTTGGCGAGTTTGCTTCTCATTTTGGCTATGACACCAAGAAAATACTTGAACATAAAGTTATCAAGCTTTTTCCCCGTTGGCTTCGACCTTATGGCAGGCTTTATGCCTATTAAGGGGGTTGTCAAGCATGATACGTAGAAAGTAAAGAGGTGCTGAGGGATGTCAATCAATGCTGCTGATACTGCCTGGCTCTTGGTTTCGTCAGCACTGGTCATGCTAATGACGCCAGGAGTAGCTCTATTCTATGGGGGTATGGTAAGGCGAAAAAATGTCCTTTCCACAATCATGATGAGTTTCGCGGTGCTGGGTCTGGTTGGTCTGCTTTGGGTACTGTACGGCTATAGTTTGAGCTTTGGCCCCGATAAAGGGGGTATTATTGGTGGACTTGACTTCATCGGTCTCAGAACGGTGGGCCAGGAACCTTCATCTGTCTATGCTACGACTGTTCCTCACCTAGCTTTCATGGCATTTCAGGGAATGTTTGCCATTATCACTGTAGCCTTAGTTACCGGGGCGGTCGTTGAGCGAATGAAGTTTAGCGCTTTCATTGTCTTTTCTACTTTGTGGTTGACTATCGTCTATTGCCCGGTCGCACACTGGGTGTGGGGTTCCGGTGGTTGGCTGGCTAAGTTGGGCACCCTCGACTTTGCCGGCGGTATTGTAGTTCATATACTGGCTGGCGTTTCGGCGCTAGCACTGGCAAGTCTGGTCGGTCCCCGCAAGGGCTTTCGTGAAAAGGAACCAATGGAACCTAATAATATTCCTATGGTACTGCTTGGTGCCGGACTGCTCTGGTTTGGCTGGTTCGGTTTCAATGCCGGTAGCGCCCTCACGTCCGGTGGCTTAGCGTCTAGCGCCTTTGTCGCTACCAACACTTCAGCTGCGGCGGGAGCCTTTACCTGGATGATACTGAGCTGGATTTACCGACGGCCTACCGTTCTTGGCACCGCCACTGGAGCCATCGCTGGGCTTGCAGCCATTACCCCAGCGGCTGGCTTTGTGTCGCCACTGATGGGAATCCCCATAGGTATTGTCGCCGCAGTCATCTGCTATTATTGTATGCTGCTGAGAACGAGGCGAGGCATAGACGAGTCCCTAGACGTATGGGCAGTCCATGGGATGGGTGGTACCTGGGGAGTTTTGGCTACCGGTATTTTTGCCAGTGTCGCTGTTAACGCGGCTGGTGCTAATGGGCTGATTTTCGGTAACGCCATGCAGCTTGCCAAGCAACTCCTTGGCGTGGCAGTAGTCTGGGTCTTTGCCTTTGCCGTTACCTGGGTGCTGGGAAAGATAGTTGATGTTACCATGGGGCTAAGGGTGAATGCCACAGAAGAAACGGTAGGGCTGGATATTTCACAACATGGTGAAAGGGCCTACGGAGGAATGTTGCGGTGAAGAAGATAGAAGCGATTATCCGAGAGGAAAAGCTGGATGCGGTGAGAGCCGCTCTTCAAAATAGCGGTTACTACGGCATAACCGTAAGCGAGGTCAGCGGTCATGGCCGGGAAGGAGGTCTCATTTTACAATGGCGCGTTGGAGAATATAAAGTGGATTTTTTGCCCAAGCTTAAGGTCGAGCTTGTCGTGCTTGACGAAGATGTGGCCAGAACACTGAATGCTATCACCAGTGCTGCTAGGACTGGTGAGATGGGAGATGGCAAGATATTTGTCCTCCCGGTCGAGAATGCAGTGCGTGTCAGAACTGGCGAGGAGGGCGACAATGCAATCTGAGAAGAAATGAAGGTCGTAGAGAAATAGCAAAACATGCAAACGTTATAATAGATTACAAAAGAAAAAGGAGGAAAAGTATGGAAAGGAAAAACTTCGAGGAAAGCAAGGAACACGCCATCGAGATGGCAAGAGAGCACGATGTAAGGTTCGTGAGGTTGTGGTTCACTGACATACTGGGTTTCCTGAAGAGCTTTGCTATACCGGTAGAAGAGTTAGAGGAGGCTCTGGAGGAAGGAGTGGGATTCGATGGTTCATCAATTGAAGGGTTTGTCCGTATTGACGAGAGCGACATGATAGCCATGCCCGACCCGTCTACGTTCAAGCTCCTTCCCTGGAGACCTAAGGAACATGCGGCGGAAGCGCGGATGTTCTGTGACATCTTCACCCCAAGTAGACAGCCTTTCGAGGGTGACCCGAGGTATGTGCTGAAAAAGAACCTCAAAAAGGCAGCAGATATGGGTTATACCTACAATGTTGGTCCGGAGCTGGAATACTTCTATTTCAAGGATAACAAAGAAACCGAGCCTCTGGATGTTGGTGGATATTTTGACATGGACCCTCATGATGCCGCCACTGACCTGCGGAGAGATACGATTCTTGCTCTAGAGGAGATGGGCATCGCCATTGATAAATCCCATCACGAGGTCGCTGCCAGTCAGCATGAGATAGATATGCATTACACCGATGCCCTGACGATGGCCGATAATGTGATGACCTATCGCTTGGTAGTCAAGGAAATAGCGCTAAAACACGGGGTTTATGCTACTTTTATGCCTAAACCTGTTTTTGGAATTAATGGTAGCGGCATGCATGTCCACCAGTCATTATTTAAGGGTGACACCAACGCCTTTTTTGACCCGAAGGGTAGGTACTATCTTTCCAAAGTCGGCTTGAGCTTTGCTGCTGGACTATTAAAATACGCCCCTGAAATTACTGCGGTTACCAGTCAGTGGGTCAATTCTTATAAGCGGTTGGTGCCAGGTTGGGAGGCACCGGTTTATATTTCCTGGGCACAGCGTAACCGCTCTGACCTCGTCCGTCTCCCAGTATATAAGGTTGGGAAGGAGAAGGAGACAAGATTTGAGCTTCGCTCTCCCGACCCAGCGTGCAACCCCTACCTTTGTTTCAGCGTGATGCTGGCTGCCGGACTAGCAGGACTTGAGGAGGGATTGGAACCACCACCGCCTGTAGAAGAAAATGTCTATCATATGACAGACGAGGAAAGAAAAAAGCGGGGCATAGGCCAGTTGCCAGGCAGCCTCTTGGAGGCGATTGAGCTCACCGAAAAGAGCAAGCTGGTGCGGAAGGCTCTTGGCGACCATGTCTTTAACGCTTTCATTGAGAATAAGAAGATCGAATGGGACCGCTATCGCATCCATGTTACTGACTATGAACTTGAAAGATACTTGCCTATACTGTAAATTCTAATAAACCCGAAGGGCAGAGTTCCACGGGCTTTGCCCTTGGAACTCTAAAAACCTCAGCGAAAAATCTTGGACATTTCGCTGGTGATGTACATGCAACAGAGAAAAAATCCTAAACTTGGTAACAGGATATTTCGTCCGCCCAGGACCAGACCGTGGCAGGTCCCGCTTTCAGTGATACCGCGAACGAAAACTGCTGGCTCGCCGCTCATGGTACTACTATACGGCTTTGCTGTCATAATAGCAGTCGGCACCATTCTGTTTATGCTGCCAATATCTAGCCAGAGCGGTAAGTCAATGGGCTTCGTCAATGCCTTGTTCATGGCAACTTCAGGAGTATCGACCACTGGGCTTGTCGTGGTTGACCCGGGCAGTTTTCTTAGTTTATTCGGCCAGATAGTTCTTATCCTGCTAACCCAGGTTGGCGGCTTGGGCTATATGGTCTTTGTTGTTTTAATAGTCTATGCCATCAGAGAGAAGCCTTCACTCGGAACCGGTTTGGCCCTACAGGAATCCTTGGCTGGAGCACCATCGGCCGGGATGAGAGCGTTTGCTCGGAAGGTACTTCTGGTAACGTTCATCTTTGAATCGGTCGGAGCGGCTATTCTGGCATCCTTCTGGATAAAGCAGTTCCCCGTAGGACAGTCAATATGGCTGGGGGTCTTCCATTCCATATCAGCCTTCTGCACGGCTGGCTTTAGCCTGTTCCCCAATAGCCTCTCTTCCTATCAAGGAAGCCCTCTTATCAATGTTGTCGTTTATGTATTGTGTATAGCCGGTGGCATCGGGTTCTTTGTCATATCTGACCTAGGCCACCAATTAGCAAAAGCAGTAAGAGGAGTGAGACCCCGGCCTCTATCAATCCATAGTAAGCTGGCCATAATAACTTCGGTGTTTCTAATGTTGGCCGGAACTGGAATCATCTTTGCCTTTGACACTCGCTCAATGTCAGTCCCATTAGGTAAGCAGCTCTGGGGAGCAGCCTTCCAATCAATTTCAGCCTCAACGACGACTGGCCTCACTACTATTGACATTGGAGCAATGAGTAGCACCAGTCTATTTGTGATCATCATTCTGATGTTTATTGGCAGTTCGCCAGGTGGTACTGGTGGCGGCATCAAAACCACCACTTTTGCCTTGATGATATGCTCTCTATTGGCACTATTCAGAGGGAAGAACCATGTTGATATCTTCTGGAGGCGAGTCCCACAAGACCGGCTGAACAAAGCCTTCCTCACAGGGCTAATGGCGATAAGCTTGGTATGCCTAGGGGTGTTCATCCTAACAGTCACCGAGGATTCCTCATTTCTCAGCACTCTGTTTGAGGTCACCTCAGCCTTTGGCAACACCGGCTTATCCACTGGTATCACCCAAGGCTTAAGCATCCTGGGCAAGCTAACAATCACGGTGATAATGCTGATTGGCCGGGTGGGGCCTCTGGCTGTCGGGCTTTCCCTATTCGGCGGACCCAAGCCAATAATTCCCACAGCGAAATATGCGGATGGCGAGGTATTCGTGGGCTAGCCACCTTATTTATCTTATGAACATGACGAGTAGATTCGTTAATCGTCTCTTTGAGACATTCTCTGCTCTTGGCACTGTTGGCTTGGCAACGGGTATAACTCCCGAATTGTCAGTAGCTGGTCGATTGATTATTATAGTCGCTATGTTTGTCGGCCGGCTAGGACCTCTTACCTTTATATCCGTTCTCACTGGACGCCAGCAACCAATCGAGTATCGGTACCCTAAAGAAATAATAAGGATTGGATAGGAGGCAGATATGAAAAAACAGGTTGCGGTTATTGGGCTAGGGCGGTTAGGAATCGCTTTGGCAACCACTTTGCACAGCCTTGGGCATGATGTACTGGCACTGGATATAGATGAGAAGAATGTCCAGAATATAGCATCGCAAATAACCCACACCGTTCAGGCAGATGCCACTGATGAAACCACCCTCAGGGAGCTGGGGATTGGTAACTTCGATATAGCTATCGTGACAATGGGGGAGATAGGAAAGAGTGTGCTGTCCACCATTCTTCTGAAAAAACTAGGTGTCCGCTACATAATTGCCAGAGCTAATAACGAGCTGCATGGCAGCATACTTGAGAAGATAGGAGCTGATAAGGTGGTGTACCCGGAGCGCGAAATGGGAACCATGATAGCCCATGTGCTAACCCTGGGAGATGTCATAGACTACATACCGGTAACCATCGGATATGGTGTTGTCAAGTTGATAGCTCCTCCATCGTTCGTTGGACAGACGCTTTCTGACCTCGGCTTCGGTTATAAGGGCAAGTGGAAAGTGGCAGTGCTTCTTATATTGCGAAAGCAGGAAGTCACCATCACTCCAAGTGGTGCAGAGATGGTCAAACTAGGTGATACCCTTATAGTATCGGGAAATTGGGACAGTCTGGAAGAGCTTATTAGTAAGTTTCCGAGGACCAAAACGAGGGAATAAAAAGCCTGCTCTCGCAGTCTGGCCTAGTAACGTCACTAGGAATAGCTACGCAGCCGGCAGGGCTCCTCCAGGTGTAAAGATATGCTAGAGCTTTCGACCGAAACCAAAGTTTTTCCCCATTTTAATCGGTTCAAAGGATAGCACCAAGCTCAATGGTATTCAGCTTCTGGGGTGGAGGTGCTATAATGACTATCGGCTATGTTAGAAGTTAAAGGAGACTCGTTTGGTTCAGGGTGCTGGCTCTGAGACAGAAAGAAAGATAGTATCTATTCTAAAGATCTTGAGTGAATCTTTGGAACCTGTGGGGTCAATTACAATTGCTCGGGAACTTGAGCGCCGCGGTATTTTTTTAAGTGAAAGAGCAGTTAGATATCATCTTCGGATAGCGGACGAGCGTGGTTATACCCAGCCGGTAGGTCAGGATGGCAGAATGATCACTAGGGCTGGACTCGAGGAGGTTAGGGAAGCACTTGCCCCAGAACAACTCGGTTTCATGCGCGAGAAGCTCGAGATGTTAGCCTTCCAGACCACTTTCGACCCTCAAAAAAGAACTGGCCAACTATCCATAAATACCTCTCTTATTGACAAGGAGAAGCTCACCGCAGCACTATCAGCTATGAAGGATGCATTCAAGGCAGGAATCTGTGTTAGTGAGTTGGTGGCCACAGCGTCTGAGGGGGAAAAACTTGGTTCCGTGGTTATCCCCAGTGGGAAAATTGGCTTGGCTACTGTTTGTAGCGTGGTTATAAATGGGGTACTCCTGAAGGCTGGTGTCCCTACAGACTATAGGTTCGGGGGCCTGCTTGAAGCTAGGAATTCAAAGCCCAGGCGCTTTGTAGCCATAGTCGATTATGCTGGTACTTCTCTCGATCCCTCTGAGCAATTTATTCGTGCCAGGATGACTAGTGTTAGCGAGGCTGCGAAGACAGGCAGTGGTAAGATACTAGGTGTCTTCCGTGCAATACCAGCACCAGCGAGGGAAATTTTGGAGGAGAAGATTGCCTTGCTCAAGGAGGCTGGTATCCATGGGGTTTATGCCGTAGGCAATACTAGCGAGCCACTTTGTCAGATTCCCGTGGGTCTGAATCGGATTGGTATCGTGCAACTCGGTGGGCTGAACCCGGTGGCGGCAGCTGTTGAGGCTGGAATTGAGATCGAAAACGTAGCCGAAAGTGGACTGATTGATTACCAACAGCTGGTTAGTGTGTGGCAGCTCTAGGACGAGCATCTAATTCAGCAGATTAACTTACTTATCTACGCCCTCTTGCGTATCTTTTCATAGCTACTCATGCCTACCTTTCAAGAGTCCAGCTGGTCGAATGACAACCGATCATCTTTCATAAACCTGCCATTATAGACCTCCCACCCAGGGAGGATTTTTCTTTTCTAACCTCAGGACTGCAATGAATTATCACCGGACGGAATTTGTCGCTTTGATACTTGCCACGGCGAAATTGCACGAGGAGACGACGCGTGCAAACGAGCGTTTTAAATAATGCAGTGGTGTGCCACAGATCGCTATTTTTGGGCAATCAGGTAATAAAACAAGCGTCTGTGTGTAGCTATTAGTCCATGCCAAAACGACTTAAAGCATCATTTTATATCAACAGTAAATACCTTCTGCTCGTAATATCCCGTTTCCCAGGAGCGTTTATAGGTAACAGTTATCTCGGTTTCACCCACCTTTAGCGCCTTGAAATGGTAATACTGAGTCCCACCGGCGCCAACCAGGCCCGGCACCTTTACATCGGGATTATATTCCTCTTTTTCCAGGCTAATCATATCCTCGTCGTAACTTGCCTCCCAGTTATAACCGGTAGTAGGGTTTGAGTCCAAAGCGATAGTAAACTCCTGGTTAACGGTGGTGTTTATCACCTGCTCGGAGTTAGTGTAGGCCGCTACCCCACCACAGCCAGCTATCAAGGAGACCGCCAGTATTGATATCACAGCCACAGTCGCAAATCCTTTCATTGGAACCTCCTTCTTTTAATGATTAATTCTTCTTCTAACTACTATAACGCTCCGGCCTTAAAAAGGTTGCATTTTATTCCATTAATTTCTTCAATTTTTTCAAGCCGCGATGAAGCAAGGATTTTATAGTCCCTTCCCATTTCCCTAAAATTTCCCCTATCTCCTTGATTTGTTTGTTTTCAAAGAACCTCAGGGTAATTACATCCTGATACTTAATGGGTAATTTAGATATGTTTTCATGAAGAAGCAGGAAATCTTCGTGTCTTCTTAATTCCTCCTCAGCTTCAAGAACTTCATCAATCGAGGGATTTCTTCCAACGAAAACATCTCGTGCTTGCCTTTCTTGAAGTAGTCAGTAATTTGGTTGATGGCGATTCGATAGAGCTAAGAGGAAATTTGTAGCTATTTTACCATAGCAAGATGCCTATGCACCCAGTTTGATATGGGAAATGCAGGTTAATTAGCTTCTTTGAACTCTGCTACATACATTCAGGGCTTCAGGTGTTTTTCAAGCTCTTGGAACTGGGGGAGCTGCATGGGCTGAAATAACAGGTAGCTCTGGATAGGATAGCGTGTGCCTCCTTTATGCGTTGCATCAAGACCTACTATTAAGTCATCCAACTGAGATGCGGGCAAGGAAAATGCCATCTCGTGGTCCTGGGTAAGCCCGAGCACCCTTTCGCCCCTGCCAGGATGAATGAAGCAGGCTTTCCCCTGTTTCAATGGCCATATCATCTCGCTGGCACAGGTAAACCCCAGGGTTGTCTCAGAGGTAACAACCCCACCCCTTTTATAGATATAGCCCTGGGCGAGCCTCATCATTTGTGCCGGATTGCCATATATGACCACTACATCCGGGTCGAGTTTCGTCCTTGAAAGGGGGGAGATATAGAGCCGTTCAAATCGCCCTGGCTCCATTATGGTCATTTTCTCCATGGTTTTCTTAGCAGCCTCTTTTGTCTCAAAATAAGCCATGCTCATAAGGAAATCTAGCATTGCGTCTATGTTTTCAAGCTGTCTCCAGCCAAAGCCAACAAGAGCCGGAATACAATTTATGTCACCTTTTTCAATCCCCATAGACCATTTCCATCTCCGGGCAAGATTTGTTGCCTGACACAGAGCAATCTTTATCCCCATGCTTGAGGGCGTCGTGGTCTTCTCAGGAAATGCATCTCCCTTTTTCAGGAACTTCACACCTAAAGGAAATGTATCCAGCCTTAGATACCTATCCAATTGCTCCTCTTTTGCCTTCCATACATCTTGTGCCATAGTTACCTCCTTATTATTTTTCGCCTTTTTGGCGGTTCCTTTCGTACAGTATTATCTCTGCAGCCAGCCTGGCAGCGGTACCAGCAACCTTTGAACAATGAGCAAACATCTTAGCCTCAGCGGCTTTTTCCAGCTCTGACGGGTCATATAGATTAAAGGTTCTGCCCATAAGGTGCTTCTGGATATCATAGCACCGGCATGACCCATATTGTTCCACAAATCTATCATGAAGTTTCTTAACCATCATATATGACCTCATGGGTTTAAACATGTCAGGAAAGTCCTTCTTTTCCCGGCCAAAGAGGTAACTAATCGCCATGGCACCGCCAACCAGGGCACCGCACGAACCATCGCCGGTTAAGCCCAA
>Ga0315282_10004157_pt1 | contig 25361 bp, 20 predicted proteins | sample YL17G07_20_MG_FD_203693 | JGI IMG/M metagenome (GOLD analysis project Ga0315282, IMG submission 203693) | Sediment microbial communities from Yellowstone Lake, YNP, Wyoming, USA - YL17G07_20 | ecosystem: Environmental > Aquatic > Freshwater > Lake > Sediment | place: USA: Wyoming | collected... | reverse complement strand
TCGTACACATCCATCGGCGGCCACCACATGTCGGGCGCGAACAGAGCGCACGAACTCGCGCCACCGATGGGAACGGCTTGCTGTCTGTGAGTCACGAACGCGGCAGAAACGAAGACCGGCCTCTTTAGGTCGCCCACAAGATGTCTCCCTGCACATGAGAGGGCACCGGCCCCGCTCGCGCGCGCTGCCTGGCGTGCCCTAGGTTACGAACGTTCGCATGCGCCCCCGGGCGCAAGGCGTATTGTAGCACAGCATCGGACGTGGCCGATTGCCGGGGCCTACCGCAGCTCCGCCAACAACCGCTGCGCATCGCGCCCGGGCGCCTCGACGTAGTACGGCACGCCCGCAAGCGGCGCGGCTCGAAGCGGGCTGCCGCATAGGTCGAGTACGTTCACGTCGGACGGAAGACCGGCGGGCAAGGCCTTGGGCCGGCTATAGTCCGGACAAGCCACTGCGACGCCGCCGCGCCGTCCGTCGAACACATAGAACACAGTACCCGCCCGGTGAGCCGTGCCTGCCGGCTTCGCCGCGGGCCCCAGCAGATCCGCGAGCGCGGCGAGCACAGGGAGCGCCTTCCTCGGCTCACCTGTCGGGGAGACGATCCAGTCGGTCCCGGGCCCCGCTTCGTGCGCGTCCCGGGACCTGGCCGAGAAGAACACCCGCTCGACTCCGCTGGACAGCAGCACCGCGCACACACGCACTAGCTGCTCGGCGGCATCGAGCTCCGAGTCCAGTGGTCTGACCCCCTGCGCCAAGGCAACCGGTGATGGATCGTCATCGCCCCACAGGCCGAGCTCGGTGACCCAGATAGGCTTGTGCGCGTCCTGCTCCGACAGCCGAGCAAAGGCCGGGCCGACGACCTCGGGTGGAAAGTACAGAGGATACGCGTGAGCGTTCCACGCATCGATGTCGTTCGAGAGCCCGGCCCGCGCGAGCTCGGTGATGATCCCCTCGGCCGGCCCGCCGGACGGCAGCCCGACACCGCCGACGAGCACGCCCTTCCAGCCCGCCTCGTCCAACACCGCCCGAGTGTCTCGGCACAGGGCCGCGTAATCAACAGCCCCGTAGACGGCGCGCGGCATCGACCACCCTGAGACCAATGGCTCTTGCAGCAACTCGATCGCGTCAGCATCGGACCCCATCTCGCTCGCCAGCGAGCCGACGTAACGGGGGAACGACCCGGGGTCGTCCGGCAGGTAAGCGCGCGATCCCACGAACCCGAAGATCCCCTGCTGGCGCCACTGATCCTCTTTGACGTCCGCTTCCCAGGGAGCGGATGGGAACGGCACGACGTACAGGACGTTCAGCCCGAGCTCCCGGAAGCGCACGCGGTACGCGTGCGTTGTGAGGAACGAGCTCTTGTCGCGCTCCGGCTGCACAACATCGCGCATCCCCGACCAGTCGCGGACCCAGCAGACACCCGCGCGCCTGGCCAGGCGGAAGGGGAGGTCAGTGTCCCAGCCGCGGCTGACTCCGAAAGGAGAGTCCGGGTCCCGGTAGATGGGGAACCGCGCCAGTCGGACGGAAGCGGTGGTCGCGAGGTCGCCCGCGCGCACCGTCACGGCAACTGTGAAGAGCCCCGTGCCCGCGACATCGACCGGGAAGGTCGCGTCAGAGACGGAGCCGCCTCGCACCGCGAGCTCGCCCGAGAACCCCGCGACGCGCGCGTCTGTGATGTCGAGCACCGTGCCCTCGACCTCGGCCTCCTGATCGGCCGGTCCCCCGATGGCTCGCACGACCACTGACATGCTCTCGCCCGCGGCATAGCACCCCGTGGGGCTGCTTGGCAGAACGGCAACATCGGTCACCTGGGCGTCCGGCGCATCGGTCGGGGCCACCGAGATGGAGTCCACCCAGGCGAGCGGAGCCTGGCCATCGCCGCCCCTGCCGAGCTGGACCGCCAGGTAGCCCCACGCTCCGTCCGCAGTGAAGCGCACATCATACCGGCGCCACGAAGTGGTGCACTTGAGCTCCGCCACCGCCCTGGCGCCCGAATCCTGGACGACCGACAAAACGACGGGTTGCTCCTCTACCGAACCGCGCAGCATCGCCGATGCCACGTACTGCTGTCCGGCCTGCAGCTTGAAGCATCGAGCACTGCACACGCCGGTCGGGGCCGCCGCCTTCACGGACGGAACCGGGAAGGCGGCGTAGCGTATCCTCCTCGTGCTCGGCGGGCCGCCGAGCTCGAGACAGAAACGCCCCTCAGCCGGCGAGGTCGTGCTCAGGACTCCCGCCTCTAGGCCGTCCCCCAGCGCCGCCCACCCGCAGAGCCCAAGCTCAAACCCACCATTGCCGACGGCCTGGAGACGAGCCGGAACAGCCGGCTCCGGAAGCCAGTCGCGCCACTCGACGCGAATGCTGCGGACAAAGATCTCCGACGGACCCGCGATGCCGAGCGTGAGCGTCGTGTCGCGCTCTCCCGAGCACCGCCACCAGCACGACGCCGTCCGCCACTCGGAGTCGAACCACAGGCGCCGTTGGCGTCGCGGCGACCGAGACCCGCCGAGCACGATGTCGGCCCGACCCGGCCCGTCGGAGCGTGCGGCATCAACGTACACTACCAGTACGCCGCTCAAAGGGCTGGCGACGCCCACTGGAACGGTGAGGCTTCCGCCGCGCTCTCCAACCCGTACGCGCAGCACCCACCGGTCGCCCGCGCGGACGGTGAGCGCCTGTCCGTTGGTAACGCTGACCTCCGCGGAAGGGCCGGCCGCGTAGGTCCATGTGCCGAGCAACGCTCCGTCGGTGGGGGAGGCCGTCACCGCCATGAGGAACGTTGCCAGGGGCAACATCACGCTATTCCAGTCCCATCAGCTTGGCGGAGCTTGGGAACCGCGCCTCGCAGACACTCCACGCTTCTCGCGCGAACCGGCGAAGGGTAGCCACTGTCTGTGTGGCGTCATCGCCCAGATACGCGAGCTCCGGGTACCGGAGCATGAGTCTAGACTCATCAGACAGCGCGAAGTCTCGGGCGGTCGCGAAGACCGACACGAGGTTGCGGAATGCGTCGGTGCCCCGGTAGCGCTCCGGGTCCGACAGCGGGTCATCCATCGTCGCTTCGGGCGACAGGTCCGCGGCGGCGAACGCCAGCGCGCGCAGAACACAGGGCACACAGCCGCCGCAGGGCAGGGGCTCCCGACCGATCGACCAACAGGACACGGTAGCCCTGGCCGCGCTCTCGCCGAGTATCCGCAGGAGATGCGCCAGCACCTCGGCCTTCGTCATGCCGGACAGGTGGTTTCGGATCTCCACGGGGTGGCCCAGGACATCCGAGAAGACCCCCGCGAGGCCGTGGAGCCACTTGGGGTGCGTCGTGCGTGTGGTGAACGTCGCCAACCTGGCGCGCGTCAGCGGAAGCTGCGCCGCCAGCACGCCGTTCTCCGGTATGAAGACGGGAGCGATGTCCAGAGCCGCGCAGGCCGCGGCCGCGGTTGCCAGCGGGAACAGGCTGCGCGCACGTCGGCTAGGCTCCTGTCGGTCCCGACTAGGGAACGGGTGGCGCGGTCTAGGGCGCTTCGACACCGTCAGGGCGACCGTCAGGTAGGCCTGCGGGCCGAAGCGCGTGTCCAAGGCCGCCCGACACAGGTCCTGAGCGCGGCGAGTGGAGGGATTGCCCGAGTCCCGGGTGACGAACAGCGGCCGCCGCCCCTCCTCGATCAGCAAGGCGCCGCCGGCGAGGGAGTCGATGCCCCCTGACAGCAGACAGACGCAGTCCGCGTCGGCAATGGCCCCCGACCTGTGGACCCTCGCCGGCGCCCAGAGCCTCGTCGGCTCGCCCTCATCGAACTCAAGCCTCACAGCGTCGCCCGTCACGAACGACAACAGCGCCTCGAGCACCGGGCCGACTTCCTGCCAGGCATCGCGCCCGCGCGAGGGGAGGTGAAACGCCAGGTCGCGCGACCAAGCTTCGTTCCGCCCCCGCAGGTGCGCAACGTCACCCAGCACCACAGTCCCGGCCGCCTCGATCAGGTCGATGCACTGAGGGCTCATGCCGGGCAGGGCACGCGCGAGGTCGGAAAGACCGATCGTCGCATTGCCCTGGTCATCGTCGAAGTCCACCACGACGTGCGTTCTGTAGCGTTCGGTAAGCCAGACCAAGCGGTCGACCGGTAGGCCGCGAGCGCCAAGCGTCGCGTCAGACATCCGGCAGTCCCCGCCTCCGTAGAGCAGCAAGCGCGCTCGCCATGACGGCAGCAACGGCGCGGGCGCGAACAGCCGGCGTCAGTGCCTCGGGCACCTCCGGAGACGCGAACGGGCTCTGTGTCGCCTCCCGGCCGGCGGCACGCGCCTCCTGGGCCACGGCTTCGACCACGGCGTTCATCGCCGCGATGTTTGGAAGCGCTTCCGTACCAACGAAATCGACGATGTCGCGAGCTACGAAGTACTCGAAAGCGGCCGCCAGACACTCACTGGCGAATGCGCGAACCTGCGTCACCCAGTCGGCGTCGGGATCGGCGGCATGTTCGGAAAGCACGGTGCGCACCGCGGCCGTACGCGCCAGCTCCTCCACCACGGTGTGGCCGATGGCTCTCTCGTTCTCGATCGCATCGAGGATGCCCGACCCGCTGGCGTCGGCCGCCCGAGCCACGATGGGCTCGACGGCGCACAACCTGGCGGATGCGAGCGAGCTCACGAGCTCATCCGGTATAGCGCGCGCAACCGCTCCCGCGATGACCGGCGAAGCCGCACCGATGCGATAGAGCTGGCGCACCTCGGTCCACGCCTTTGTGCGCGGGGACGGATGGGTCGTTGAGGTACCCATCCGCAACCTCCGTTCCTAGCCACACACGTCCCATAGCTGCAGACTACCCACCAGCTCACGGAATGCCACCTGCTCAGCTTCGCAGAAGGCCTCCACTCCGTCAACCACCTCCAGGTAGGCGTTCGGGTCCACCAGCGAGGCCGTGCCCACCGCCACAGCCGACGCCCCGGCGATGACGAACTCCAACGCGTCCTCTGCCGTCGTGATGCCGCCCATCCCGATCACGGGGATGTCGACGGCACGGGCCACCTCCCAGGTGCACCGCACCGCGATAGGCTTGATGGCCGGGCCCGAGAGCCCACCCACCGTGTTGTGGATGGCCGGCCGCCGGGTCCGCACATCGACGGCCATGCCAACCAAGGTGTTGATGGCGGACAGCGCATCTGCTCCTTCGTCCTGCGCCGCCAGCGCGATGCGCGCGATGCTCGTCACGTTCGGCGTGAGCTTCACGATGAGAGTACGGCCGAACACAGCCCGCACAGCCGCGGTTACCTCGCGCAACGCCGCCTCGTCCGTGCCGAACAGGATACCGCCGGCCTTGACGTTGGGACAGGAGACGTTGAGCTCAAGCGCGTGGGCCATCGGCGCTTCCGCAAGGCGCTCGGCGCAGTAGACGTAGTCCGAGACCGTCGCCCCCGACACATTCACGATCACGGGAACACCTAGCTGCTCCAACCAGGGCAGCTTGTCCCTGATGACGGCGTCGACGCCGGGGTTCTGCAGGCCGATGGAGTTCAGTAGCCCCGACGGGGTCTCGGCGATGCGCGGCGGGGGGTTCCCCGCCCGTGGCTCCCGCGTCGTGCCCTTGACCATGATCGCGCCGAGCCGAGAGAGATCGACGAACCTGGCGAGCTCGTCGCCGTAGCCACAGCATCCGGACGCCAGCATCACGGGGTTCGACAGCTCAAGCCCGCCGATCCTGGTCCGCAGATCAGCGCCCACGAGACCACCCCAGATCGGCTTCCAGACGGATGTCCTCCGCGTTGAAGACCGGCCCTTCGGTGCAGACGCGCACGTAGGCTCCGTCCCGTGTTGGCACGACGCACCCGAGACACTGCCCCATCGCGCAAGCCATCCGGGCCTCAAGGGAGGCGAAGCACTCGATCCCCTGGCGGGCGCAGAAGGCGCCAACGCTCTCCATCATCCGCGGCGGGCCGCACGTGTAGACTCTGTCGAACGGCTGGGACTGGCGCCTTGACTGCAGCAAGTCGACAACGGTGCCTCTGAGGCCCACCGAGCCGTTGTCGGTGGAGAACCGTGCCTGGCCCGTACCCTCGAAGTAGCGTCTGAACGGGAGCAACGGCTCCGACCTGGCTCCGACGAGCACCTCGGCGCGACACGACTCCGCAAACCGGTCGTACGCGAATCGGAGGGGCGCCACCCCGACGCCACCGCCTACGAAGGCGACGCGGCTGCCTGGTGCGGGCGCGGGGAACGTCGAGCCGAGGGGCCCCAGCACGTCGAACACCTCACCGAGGGGGGCCTCGGTGAGGACGGCGCTGCCGACGCCGACGGCCTGTACCAGCACTCCGAACCGGTCTCCGACCACGAAGGCTATGCTCATGGGGCGCCGCAGCAGCGGGTCGGTCCCGCTTCGGGGCAGCTTGATGTTCACGAACTGGCCCGGCTGCGCGCGCTCCGCCACGCGCCACCCGTCGAGTATCAGCTCCCAGAGCCCCTCCGCGTCGCGGCGCCGGGCGACCAGCTCAACCGTGCTGTGGGGATACGCGGGTTCTCCGGGGCGGGCTTCCACTGCTTACCTCGAGTCAGCGCGACAGCTCACCTGAGCTCGTCCGTGCCCCAGGCGATGACGAATGAGACCGCCTGGGCCAGGTCGCCCAGCTCAGCCCTCAGGACCTCCCAGACGGCCTCCTGCCGAGATCGCTCAGACAGCCCGTTCAGCTTCGGGGACACGATGGGGACGTGAGCGCGACCTTTGTACCCCTCGGTAACCTCCACCAAGCTTGCGGGAAAGGCCTCCTTGTGCACCTCGTCGACAAGCGGCGCCATTTCGCCGAACATGAAGACATCAGCGGCCATTATGCTTCATCCTCGGGTGCCAGCCTGCGCCCGTTCACCCAGTCGGCTACGCGCTCAGCGGCGTCCACGAACACTCGGGCGTCCGTAACTGAAGTGAAGTGCCGCGGCGCGTATCGATCCCTCGCCCGCCAACGGCAGCAGATACCGATCAGGACCTTCAGGTCGGGTCGCGAGTCCACCGCACCCATCGGGTCCGAAACGCGCACGAGCGCGGCCATGCTGTGTAAGCCGGCACCGGCGAGACTCGTTGGTGCCCGGTGGGGCGGCCGTGCGTCCAGTACCTCGCCGAACCTCCGGCAGCCTGGCGTCCTGTCGATCATACGGGCCTTCAGAGCGCACTCGACGGCGTACCCCGCGAGGTAAACGGCGGCACGGAGATGCCGGTGTCGGGCGTCGCGGCCGAGCGACTGCCAGGTCGGTACCTCAAGCAGCTCCCTGGCATCTGCGAGGCGCCTGCGGCCCGCGCTTGCGTAGTCCGTCAGCCCATCATACTCCACCGGGGGTCACCTCTCGGACTGTCTTCGCCCGCCAGGCACTCATCCCTCGGGGAGGGTGAGGATTCCGCGCGGGGCGCTCGGAAACCGCACACGGAAACCGGGAAGGACGATCCGTATGAACTGGTCGGTCGATGCGCTGCTCGCGGCGATTCTCTGCGCAACGTGCGCGCCGGCTGCTCGCGCTCAGGACTGGAGGCCCGTCCAATGCCCGCCAACGAGGCAGAACTTGGCCTGGCTCTACCAGCCCGGCGAAGTCCTGGACCCGCTCGCGGGACCCGGCGAGTGGGTCCCGCTGCGGCACGACCAGTCCGCTACGGCGGAGCTGGGCGAGGCGGCCGGACGCGCGGAAGGAACGCGGGCCCTGAGCATCGCCTACCACTTCGCCGGCAGAGAGGGCCTCGAGTACATCGACATCGCGCGTGCCGTTGCTATCCCGCCGGGAGCACAGGCGATCGGACTGTGGACGAGGGGCAGTCAGCACTCACTGCCCGCTCGGGTGCGCCTCACCGACGCGAGCGGGGAGTTCCATCAGTACTCGTTCGGGATGACCGGAACAGGCGAGTGGGCCCTGGGCGTCGCCGCCCTGACCGTGCCGGGTGAGCATTGGGGCGGTGACGGCAACGGCGTCCTCGACCCGCCGCTGACTATAAGGTCGCTCGTCTTCGACCGGCCGTCGACCGGCTTCAAGGGCGACGGCGAGCTGCGCGTATGCGGTCTGCGCCTCTACACGCCTGTCGAAGGCGGCATGACTCCACACGGTGTTCGCGTTTCCGTGCCCTCCGACAGGAAGTGGCTGGTCTACGAGCCGGGCGAGGAAGTGCGACTGGGCGTCGAGCTCGAGCCCGCAGCCGGCGGGCCGATAGGGGAGGTTGCCGCCGACTTGGTCGACCCTTACGGCGCCACGTACGGGCACTGGGAGCTGAGCCTGGGAGGGACCGGCCCGGCCGAGCTGGCATTCACCCCGGAGCTCCCCGGCGCGTACGACGTTAGGCTCCGCCTCCCCGGCAGCGACGTACCGGGCTCGCCTTGGGCCGACTTCCGGTTCGCCGTGCTGCCGCGGATCGGCCCCGGCGGAGAGGACAGCCCGTTCGGCGTGTGCACTCACTTCAGCCAGGGATGGTCACCGGATCTGCTCGAGCTCATCGCGCGCTGTGGGGTCAGATTCTTCAGAGATGAGGTGCCCTGGGGCGCGGTCGAGATCGAGAAGGGTCATCCCGTCGTTCCCTCAGGGCTCAAGGCTTGGGTCGACCGCGGGGCCGCGATGGGGCTCTCCCCACTCATCATCCTCGACTATGGCAACAAGCTCTACGACAACGGCGCATACCCGGAATCGAGGGCCGCGGTCGCCGCTTTCGCGGCGTACGGGCGCGCCGTTGCCGCCGACCTGGGGGGCTCCGTGCGCGACGTGGAAGTATGGAACGAGTGGTGCGGCGGGTGCGGGATGGGCGACCGCCGCGGCAGGCCGGAGGCTTACGGTCCGCTGCTCAAGGCGACGGCGGATGCGGTGCGCGAGGTCGCGCCCAACGTGAGAGTGGTCGGTGTCGGGGGCGAATGGTGGGGGCCCGGCACGACGGCCGACTTTGTGGCGAAGATGGTGGGGCAGGGCGCGGCGCAAGCGATGGCTGCGTTCTCCATCCACCCGTACCGCTATCCGGCGTTGCCCGATGCCAGCTTCCGCGCTCACCTGACCGGCGCACTGGATGCGGTCCGGGAGGCGACCGGAGACCGCGTGTCGCTGTGGATCACGGAGATAGGCTGGCCGACACACATAGGCGACAGAGGCGGCTCGTTCCTCCACGAGGCCAGGTGCCTGGTCCGAGCGTACGCCATCGCGATGGCCACGCCGGGCGTCGAGAAGCTGTTCTGGTACGACTTCAAGGACGATGGGACGACCCAGGCGTACAACGAGCACTGCTTCGGGCTCATTTACAACGACGCCTACGCACTCGCGCCGAAGCCTGCGTATGCGGCGCTCGCGCGCTTCATCGAGGCGGTCCAAGGCAAGAAGCTCGTCTCGGGCGAGCTATCGCAGGACGGTGTCTGGCGGATCGTGTTCGAGGGAGCGGGCCGGCGGGTCACGCTGCTGTTCACTGACGGCGCGGACGCGACCGCTACCGTGAGCGTGCCCGCCGGCGCCGAGGTCACGGGTATGTTCTGGCAGCGCGTGCCGGGCGACAGTGACGTGAGTGTGACACAAGACCCGGTGTACATTGACGAGGACGTAGTGGGCGGGTAGCCGGTTCGGACAGGCCTCATGGGTGGCGCGTAGGGCGGGCCCCAGCGGCCCACTCGCTCCTCCCGCAGGGACGCCGGTGCTACTGTGTACGCCGCCGTGCGCCCCCAGGTTGTTCCATTCCCCGGGCGCTAGCTCGTGCCGGCCCAACCTTACCCCCGGCCATTCGCCCCTTCGACAAGCTCAGGGCTCGGGGCCGTTCGCCCTCTCCGCTCGCGGCGAGAGGGTGGACCGTGGCGCAGCCAAGGGACCGGGGCTGAGGTCGTCGGGGCGCCATATCGCGACGACCATACGACCCTGGCGTGCGGCCCAGGCCGCGCATCCGGTCGGCCGGGTTGCGGTATAATGGGCCCTCATGCCGCTGCCTGGGAGGAGTGTCATCGTGCAGACGGTGCGGCTGTACAACACGATGTCGCGTATGGTCGAGGAAGTTGTCCCCGTGGAGCCGGGCCGTATCAGCATCTACTGCTGCGGGCCTACCGTCTACGACTACGCTCACATCGGCAACCTCCGCAAGTACGCCTGCGATGACGTCCTCGTGCGGACGCTCCGCCACGCCGGTTACGACGTCACACACGTCATGAACATCACCGACGTGGACGACAAGATCATCAAGGCCGCGCCGGGCGGGATCGAGGCGATCCGCGCGTACACCAAGCCGTACGCGGAGGCATTCCTGCAGGATTGCGCCACACTCCGCGTCACGCGGCCTGACATCATCTGCGCCGCGACTGAGCACGTCGATGAGATGGTCGCTCTGGTGCAGCGACTCATCGACCGCGGGGTGGCCTACCGGAGCGACGGGAGCTGGTACTTCCGTATCGCCGACTTCCCGGATTACGGCAAGCTCGCGCATCTCGACTCAGCGGGCATCAAGCCGGGCGCGCGCGTGGAGGTCGATGAGTACGAGAAGGATGACGTTCGCGACTTCGCGCTTTGGAAGGCCCACAAGCCGGGCGAGGTCTACTGGGACACGCCGCTTGGCCGCGGGAGGCCGGGCTGGCACGTCGAATGCTCCGCGATGTCGATGAGGTACCTCGGCGAGACCTTCGACTTGCACACCGGCGGGGTAGACAACTGCTTCCCGCACCATGAGAACGAGATCGCACAGAGCGAAGCGGCGACGGGGAAGCCGTTCGTGAAGTACTGGGTCCACCACGAGCACCTGCTCATGGACGCCGAGAAGATGGCGAAGAGTCTCGGCAACACGCGCGGCCTTCGCGACATCATAGCCCAGGGCCACGATCCGCTGGCGATCCGCTATCTGCTCGAATCGGCGCACAACAGGACACAGCTCAACTTCACCGGCGAGGCGATCGAGCAGGCCAGGCAGACCGTGCGCGGCCTCCAGGACTTCGTGCGGCGCGTCGGTGAGGCGACGCCGTCCGCGCAAGCGCCGGACGAGCTCGCCGAGGCGGCGGCCGCGGCTCGCGAGGGGTTCTTCGACAACCTGTACAACGATCTGCAGATGCCGCAGGCATTGGCTCGCATGTTCGATCTGGTGAAGCGGACGAACATCGCCCTGCAAAACAAGACCTGCACCCGGGCCGACCTTGTGGCTGTCGCCGACGCCATGAACGATTTTGACAGTATCATCGACGTCCTGGACCCGGGAACCGAGGAGGTACTCAACGGGGAGGTCGAACGTCTGATAGAGGAGAGGGCCGAGGCGCGCAAGGCCCGCGACTGGGCGGGGGCCGACGCGGTCCGCGACAGGCTCAGCGCGCTGGGGATCCTGCTGGAAGACACAGCCGACGGCACACGGTGGAGGCGCGCCTAGCCCCGGACCGACGAGGGAAGTGGTCGGACGTGACATTCGAGAGCAGGGCCAGGCTGACCGTGGCGGTGTGTGTGCTGGCCTTGACCTCGGCAGCAGCCCTCGCGGGGGACGCAGGGCCGCCTGCCTTTCCGGGCAGCACCCTGAGGCTGCGGGCAACGCTCAACAGCCAGACGAAGAACCTGGCCATCGCGACCGTCAGGTCGCCTGCGACCAGGGCCATGGTCGCGGCCATCGTTGACTGCCTACTCGAGCAGGTCGGCGACGTGCAGATCCAGCGTTACCGGCACGCCGACGACAAGGGCCCGCCGCTCGAGGACGTCCTTCGCTATTACCGCGAGTGGGCCTCCGGCCGCGGCATGAACCAGGTCGGTCGCTACGTCATGCGCTCAGAGCCTGTCAAAGGCAAGCCGCCGGTCGTCGACGGGGTAGCGGAGCTGCATCTGGCTCTGGGGCAGAACGGTGGGATGCTGGGCTGCCTCGCCGAGCCCGGTCAGGTGACGCTGGTGTGGGCCGACGGCGACCTTGCGATCGGGCCTCTGCTGGCGGCTTGGCTTGGTCTGCCTGAGCTTCCGAACGCGCTCCCGCAGCCCGGCGAGGGCGACGTCGAGCCGAAGCTCCCCTCCCTGCCCGACGGCCTGCCGATGGACCGGCTGATCGCCCGGCTCGACCTCTCGTCGCGAGAGCTCCTACCGCTCGCGAGGGAACTCGCGGCGCACGCGGCAGCCGCGCAGCCGCCTGCCGGCCAGCCGCCCGGTGACGCAGGCATCAGCCCCGCGACGCTGATGCTGTTGAGCCGGGGCCCCGATGCCCTCAAGAGCGTCCACGGCCTCACGGTGCTGCTGTTCGACGCGCCGGACGACGCCGCGCGCTCCGCCGTCTCCCAGCCGGCCGTCACATGGGCCACTGCCAAGGGCTGGGGCAGCCTGGTGCAGCTTGGGCCGGAGAGCGGTAGCGTGCAGCTCTTGGCCAACCTGTCCGACGCGGGCGGGGCGATGGTGCTGGGCCAGGTCGGGGACTACTACGGCGTCCTCGTGACCGAAGGTGCGCCCGATCTCGCTGTGCTACTGGGTGGGTCGCCATGAGGGCGAGGCTGGCCTGTGGAGCGGTCGTCTGTCAGCTACTGCTGGCATCGCTCGCGGCTGCGGCATCGACTGAGCCGCCGTTCTTCCCCGGCGCCGAGAAGAAGCTTAGCATGACCGTGAAGAAGTGGCAGCTCAAGCTCTTCGGCGGGCTCATCATCAAGGATGATAGGGTGGAGCGTGTCTTCAAGTACCTCGAGGACTTGCCGGGCGACATGAAGCTCCGCCGGTTCAACCTTCACGGCAACCCCAAACCTAGGGCCCGGGATGTGCACGACTACTACCTCGGCTGGGCGGCACAGAACGGCTTTCGCCTGCTGCTCGAGTCACGCACTCTCGGGAAGGAGACGGGGGTCACCGAGTTCTACCACAAGCCCGGCGACGACGGCGGCGCCTTCATGTTCCAGGTTGGCGGGGGGAAGCTGCTCTGGATCTGGGAGTCGGGGCACTGCCCGGTGGGCCCGCTGTTCGGTGAGTGGTTCGGTTTCCCGCGGGTCGAGCCCGACCTGACTCCTCCCACCTCCGCGACGCCGTGGACCCAGCGCGGCGACCTTCCGCAGATCGACGACGCCCGGCTGAAGCTACGGGTCGAGCTGGACCGGTGGGAGATCGGCTCCATTACCGCCGACCTCGAGAAACGTGCGGAGAAGGGCAAGATCGAGCCGCCGCTCGATGCGATCGCCCTCGCCGGTCCCGAAGTCTTCAAGGCCGTCAGGCATCTATGGTATCTGACCTTCGCGGCTCCCCAGGAGGAGCAGGACGCCCTCTGCGCCCCGTGGGTCGGCTGGGCCGATGCCAACGGATGGCCGGCGCTCGCGGAGGGATCGCTCTCGAACTACGCCTTCTCGTTCCAGCTCACGCCCGGGGAGGGTGGAGGCCTGCTCCTCACGTTGAGGGCCGCCGATGAGGTGACCGTCATCGTGTTCGACGGGGGCCCGGAGCTCGAGGCCATGAACGCGATCCTCGAGACCGCCGCCAAGGCGATGGACGCGAAGGAGTCATCCGGGGAGCGGAAGTAGCACTCTTCCCCCTCCGCGCAAGCAGGCACTCGGAGGAGATGCACCCACCATGACCATCGACCGCGGCGAGTACCCACGTCCGACTCTTGTCAGGAACAACGCGCCGGACGGGGGCTGGCTGTCTCTGTGTGGCAAGTGGCGGTTCCGCTTCGGCGATACCGGCTGCGACGGGCCGCCGCCCGACGACGACTTCGACCGCGAGATAGAGGTGCCGTTCCCCTGGGAGTGCTTCGCCGCCTGGGGCAAGGCCCACGAGCGCTCGCGCGACTACAACGAAGACTACCTGTGTGCCGCGGCCTACCTCGACCCCGCCGACGCCACGCTTGAGGATAGGCGCTACCGCGAGGCGCCGCGCCAGACCGTCGGGTGGTACCGCACGACTGTCACGGTCCCATCGGAGTTCGCCGGCCGTCGCGTGTTCCTCATGTTCGGCGCCGTGGACTTCAAGGCCGAGGTCTGGGTCGACGGCGCCAAGGTCGCCGAGCACGAGGGCGGATACCTCCCGTTCGAGGCCGACATCACCGACCATGTGACGCCGGGCCGTCCGACGTCGATCACCGTCCGTGCGGAAGATCCGCAGGACCACCTCGAGCAGCCTGCCGGGAAACAGATCGGTTGGTACGAGCGTACGAGCGGCATCTGGCAGCCCGTCTGGCTGGAGGCCCGCGGCGGGTGCTGGGTGGACCGCGTTCGGATCGAGCCAGACGTCGAGGGCGAGTGTGTGCGTGTGGCCGTCGCCCTGGGCGGCAACGCGGACGGCGCTACTGTGCTGCTCGAGGTGCTCGATGACGATGGCAAAGCGCTTCACGCAGACGGTCGGCTTCAGCCCATTGTGTTCGAGCCAGGGCGCAATGGGCTGAAGCCCATTGTCTCAGGAGATCTCCCCATCCCCGGTCCTTCCCTGTGGGAGCCGGATGAGCCGTACCTGTACAGGGCGCGGGTCACCATGCGGCGGGGCGGGGAGGTGCTGGACACCACGGTCACCAGGTTCGGCATGAGGACCGTGGCGGTGGGAACGCTTCCCGGCACCGACACGACTTGCCTCCTCCTGAATGGCCGGCCGTTGTACCTGCGTGGCGCGCTCGCTCAGAACCTCAACCCCTTCGGGCTCTACACGTACCCCTCGGTCGAGATGATGCGCGAGGAGCTCATCGAGGCGAAGTCGGCGGGCTTCAACATGATCCGCGTTCACATCAAGATAGAGGATCCCGTGTGGCTCGAACTGGCGGACGAGTTGGGCGTCCTGGTGATGTACGACATGCCCTGCTTTGGCCGCCTGACCCCACTGTCCAAGGCCCGCTACGAGGCGATGCTTCGCGGCGCCATCGAGCGCGACTTCAGCCATCCCTCGGTCTTCGCGTGGGTGCTGTTCAACGAGACGTGGGGTCTCGGCGGCGACGCGTACAAGCAAGATCGCGAGGCCCAGGAGTGGGTGCGGGAGATGGTCCGCCTCGCGCGCTCGCTCGACGCGACCCGCCTCGTCGAGGACAACTCGCCCTGCTTGCACGACCACGTCGAGACCGACATCAACTCCTGGCACTTCTACATCAACGACCAGGAGAAGGCCAAGCGCCACATCGCCGAGGTTGTGGAGAAGACCTACCCCGGGTCGCCGTTCAACTACGCCCCCGGCTGGACACAGAATGACGCGCCGCTGATGAACAGCGAGTACGGCGGCATCGACGCCGGCATGGGCGACCGTGACGTGTCGTGGTGCTTCCACTTCCTCACCAACGCACTGCGGCGTCACGAGCAAATCGCGGGCTACGTGTACACCGAGCTTCAGGACATCGAGTGGGAGCGCAACGGCATACTCAACTACGACCGGGCCCCGAAGGAGTTCGGCTACCAGCCACACCTCATCAATGGCCCCGATCTGGTAGTGCTCGACAGCGCCCTCGGCACGGCCGCCGAGCCCGGGGAGCGCGTCGTGGTGCCGGCGTTCGCCAGCCTCTTCTCGCGAGACGAGATCCCCGCTGCAAGGCTCGGGTGGCAGGTGGACCTGACCGACGGGCTGGGGCGCACGAGGCAGGCGGTGACGGAGGGTGTGCGCGAGATCGACGCCCCGCCCTATCGCGTCACTGACCTCGGCGCAATCGAGTTCGAGCTCCCGAAGGAGTCCGGTCTCGCGCGGCTGGTCGCGTGGCTCGAGTCGGCTGACGGTCTGCTGCTATCGCGCAACTGGCTGTGGCGTGAGATGCCGTCTGGTGGCGACGCGCCCGGGGTTGTGCCGCTCACCAATCCGGAGTGGATCGGGTTCGAGGGCGTCGCGGCCGAGGGTGACCTGTGGACCGGTGGCGACGCCGCGGGCGAGGTGCGGTACCGCCTTCGGGTGCCAGCGGGTGCGGGAGCGATCAAGCAGTTCACGCTGCTCGCGGAACTCTCCGCCTGGCGGCCCGGCTACAAGCAGACCGACGCCGACACGCGGCCCACCGACGTCACCGTGGTCTTCGCCGGGCGCGCCCTGGACGTCATCACGCTGCCCGACAGCCCGTGCGATGCGCGCGGCGCCCTGAGCGGGATTCGCGGCGTTCAGTGCAAGTACGGGTACAAGATCGAGGTGCCGGTGAAGGGCAGGGCCCTCGCCGACGCCCTCGCGTCGGGGGAGCCGCTGCAGGTCGCCTTCCGGGTCGAGGCAAGGGCTGCCAATGTCGGCGGGCTGATGGTCTTCTCCGCCCGAGCCGGCCGCTATCCGTTCGCCCCGTCCGCCGTCCTGGGCGAGGTCGCGCTGTGACCGAGGCCCGCGTCCGCGCCAAACTGGTACATGATAGACTAGGCTTGGGTCGATCTCACCGGTAGGCGACAGCCATGACCACGGTAGGCGCTTACGAGCTGAAGACGCACCTGTCGGCGCTGCTGAGGCGCGCCGAAGCCGGCGAGCGTTTCACCATCACCCACCACGGCCATCCGCTGCCGGCGCTTGGCCCCATCGACGGTCAGCCCAAGCGCGACCTGAGCGAGGTCGTTGAGCGGATCAGGGCCTTCGGCCGCGGGCATTCGCTGGGTGGGCTCACGATCCGCGAACTCATAGATGAGGGCAGGGAGTACTGAGTGTCGTCGCGGTCGAGGGCGAGGCCGTGCCGCTGTTCGCGTGAGGTGCTTGCGGAGGAACGGAGGCCGGCTTCGCGGACCATGCTTGCTCCCCTTGGTCTGCTTGGAGCGTTGCTTGTCGGAGGACCCACTGTGCCGTGGGATGATGTCCTTAGCAGTCTGGACCTTACCACCGACACCGCCCAGCTTCCCGCCGACCGGTGGCGCGGTGGCGGGGGTCATTCGCTCGCAGCGTTCGACCCGATGTGGGACGACTGGCGCCTCATAGAGCCGACGGCAATTGGCCTAAGCGACGCGCTGCTCTCCTCGGAAGGGCGCTTCGGATCCCTCCTCTCCGCCGCGGCCGAGCGGATCGGCAAGCTCGGCCCGGAGCAGGACACTACCGCGACACCCGCGTCTGAGGCCCCCGCCGATGAGCTTGCCGATGCCATCGCCGCCGTCTGCGAGGCGGCGGGACAGCCGTTGGGCGAGGAACGCCTTGCTGCCATCCGCGAAGACGCCCTCAGCGTGCCGGCCGATGTTGCGGCGGCTGCGGCCGCCATCCTCCGGGCCGTTCCGAAGGCCCTCGAGGAGCGCAGCAAAGCGCTTGGCACGTTCGAGCAGCAGGCCACGCCGGCCGGTGCCCTCCAGGCGGCGCGCGATCTCGCCGTCAGCCTCATGGTCACAGACAGCCTGCTCGCCTTCATGGACCAGATCGACCTGCCCGCGCTGGTGTCTGGAGCGCTGCCACTGGCGGAGGCGCTCGACCGGACGCGCGACCTGTCCGATGACGACGTAGCGGGGCCGTTCCAGTTCGCCGCCGACACGCCGCTGGGGAGGATCGAGCTCAACGGGGGAGGGGACGACACCTACGGCCCGGGCTCCTACCTGCTGATCCTCGACACGGGCGGGAACGACAGGTACGCGGGAGGCGCCGCGACCTCCGGCTCAGCCTGCCCGGTGTCGATCCTGGTGGATCTGGCGGGCAACGACCACTATGAATGCACCGACGCTCCCGCCTTCGGCGCCGGCGTGATGGGCTACGCGTTGCTCCTCGACGCCTCCGGCAACGATGTGTACCACTGCGAGGACATTGGACTCGGCGCCGGCACGTTCGGGGTCGGAATGCTGGTGGACCGGCAAGGCGGAGACCGGTACGACGCTCACCTCGTTGGCGAGGGGGCCGCTGCCTACGGCGTGGGCGTGCTCTGCGACCTGGCGGGCGCGGACCGGTACTACTGCCTGTCCCAATCCCAGGGCTACGCCGGCACGCAAGGCTGCGGTGCGCTCGTAGACGCGGCCGGAGATGACACCTACGAGGCCGATGACACGAACATCGTCAACCCATCTCCGCAGACGGCCGAGCACAACGTGAGCATGGCCCAGGGAGCGGCGTTCGGCCGGCGCGCGCACCCGGGCGACGGGTACTCGCTCGCCGGAGGCATCGGCATACTGGCGGACGGCGAGGGCAACGACAGCTACCGCTGCGGCGTGTTCGGCCAGGGAGTGGGCTACTGGTACGGCGCGGGAATGCTCGTGGACTCCCAAGGGAACGACTCCTATCAGGGCGTGTGGTACGTCCAGGGGAGCTCCGCGCACTACGCTATCGGCGCGCTTTGTGACCTCAGCGGCGACGACAGCTACAAGGCGACCGCGACCCAGAGCGAGGGCCAAGGCCACGACTACGGCCTCGGGTGGCTCCACGACGCGGGTGGTAACGACAGGTACGACTGCGCGTCCGGCGGGCTCGGCGTCGGGATGTGGAACGGCATCGGCATCATGTGGGACGAGGCCGGCGACGACACGTATCAGGCGGGCGGCGGATGCCTCGCCTCCGCAGGCGACTCACGGCCCGAGCATCCCTGCCTGGGCGTCTTCCTCGACAGCGGCGGCAGCGACATCTTCCCCGAAGGCGCACCCGCGAAGCCGCACACGGTGTGGGTTCTCCCGCCGGTTGACGGACACCCGCTGGCTCGCGCGGTGGGTGTCAGCGAGTAGTGTCCGGCGTCAGTTCTGCTCCTCGAGGATGTGCTGGGCGACTACGGGCTCCGCATTGCGCTCCTCGTAGTCGATCCGACCGTCGCGGAAGTGCACAATGCGCTGCGCATGGTGTGCCACGTCCGGCTCGTGCGTGACGATGACCACCGTGGTGCCCTGGGCGTTCAGGTCCTGCAAGATCGCCATGATCTCCTCGCCCTGCACGGTGGCCAGGTTGCCGGTTGGCTCGTCCCCCATGATGATATCGGGCTCGCAGACGAGCGCCCTAGCGATGGCTACGCGCTGCTGCTGGCCACCCGAGAGCTCCATAGGCCTGTGGAACATACGGTTGCCGAGCCCAACGGCAACCAGGGCGTGCTCGGCGTGCTCGCGTCGCTCGTGCCTGCTAAGTCGCTTCCGGCTGTACAGCAGCGGAAGCTCCACGTTTCGGACCGCCGTGGCCGTGGGGAGCAGGTTATAGCTCTGGAACACGAACCCAATGCGCTCGTTGCGGAGGTGTGCGAGCTCGTACTGGTCCATGGAGCTGACCTCGACGCCGCCGATGCTGCACCGGCCCGAGGTAGGGAGGTCGAGGCAGCCGATGACGTGCATGAAGGTGGACTTGCCCGAGCCCGAGGGTCCCATGATCGCGACGAACTCGCCGGACGGGATCGACAAGCTCACACCATCCAGAGCCTTGACCGTGATGTCTCCCATCCGATAGTCCTTGGTGAGCCCTACGGCCTCAATAGCTTCCATCGCCGGCTCCTTCCGGCTCAGACGGGACGGTCGGCACAGGGAGCGTTCCCGTCGCCTGCCGCACCCCTACCAGCGCCACCTGCCGATCGAATCGCGCGCGGACGAGATCGGCCGCGGCCGAGGTATAGGCCGCGCGAGCGTCCGTAAGCTCCAGAAGGGCGCCGCCCACCTGGGTGTACCGGGTTCTGGCGGCACGCAAGCGCGCATCGGCCGCCGCCAGAGCTTCGGTGCTCGCCTTGATGCGTTCGGTCGTCCGCTCGAGCTCGATAAGTGTCTGCTCAACGTCCAATGCGATCTGGAGATCAAGCTGCCGCGCGCTCGCCTGCGCTTGCTTGAGCGACGCGCGTGCCCGGTCTTCATCAGCCGCCGTGGCGTGCCCGTCGAACAGAGGCCACGAGAGTCGGGCCGACAGCGACCACCTGGCCGCGTTCCTCCTCGAACGAGACGGATCGTAGGTGAACTGGCTGCCGACGGTCACGTTCGGTCCGCGCACATCGTGAGCGAAATCGAGCGCGTACCCACGCGAGCGGATGGCGGCCTGGCTCGAGGCCAGGTCCGGGCGGTTCGCGCGAGCAAGCGCCAGGGCCTGGTCGAACGGGGGCCCGGCAGTCTCGGTGTCGAGTGGCGTCGTCGCAATGTCAAACTCGGTCGTATGGTCGAGGCCGAGCACGTTGCGAAGCTGCGCGACCGCCGTTCGCTCCCCGCTCGTGGCGTCGATGAGATCGAGCTGCGCCGTGGCCAGGTCCGACTTCACGGCGTAGATGTCAACCTCCGCCGTCTTGCCTAGCCGGATGCGGGTCTCCACGTCGTGGACGTGCTCCTGTGCGGCCGCAACGCCGTCCTGGGCCACACCTATCAGCTCTCGCGAAGCCAGAACGGCGTAGTAGTCCACGATCACCTGCTGGACGAGCGACTGGAGCGTAGCGAGCTGGTCGAGGGTGGCGGCGTCGAGGTCCTCGCGGCTCTGCGCCAGTGTCGCGTGGCGCCCCGTCTGCCAGAGGGACCAGTCCACCCCCAGGGCGACCGTGCCGACCTGGGTGCTGTTGGTGGCCCCGGTCGTCCCGCCGCCCGTGCCCGTCGAGCTCGTGGAAGGGCCGAGGCCCGTGCTCGCGTCGAGCGTCGCCTGGGGGTAGAGCACGCTCCGCGCGCCTTCGCGCGAGGCGCGGGAGGACTCGACACTCGCGGCGGCGATGGCGACGGTCGGGTTGTGCTGGAGCGCGACGCGGACGCAGTCGTCGAGGGTCCACTTGGGGCCTTGGCTAGCGGCAGGTTGACCGGCCTCGGGCTGAGCCTCGGCAGGCTGCGCGTGCGACGGACCGGCGGCCACCAACATGACGAGCGCCGCCGCGGCGACGGACGAGCGGAGTTTCGCTGGAATGTCACTCATACCGCAACGCCTCCACTGGGGTTAGAGCGGCAGCCTTGCGAGCTGGCAGCAGTCCGAAGACGACTCCGACGGCGGCAGCGAAGCAGAAGGCTATTGCGACCCAAGGCGGCGACACCTTGGCGTTGAGGCCGAACTGCGCGACCACGGGGACAGCGGCGATGCCGACCACCGCACCGATCACTCCGCCCGCCATGCTCAGTGTCGATGACTCAACAAGGAACTGGGTCATGATGTCGCCCGGCGTGGCGCCGACGGACTTGCGCAGCCCGATCTCTCGCGTCCGTTCCGTCACCGACACCAGCATGATGTTCATGATCCCTATCCCGCCGACGAGCAGAGACACCGCCGCTATCGAGCCGAACAGCAGGGTCAGGACCTTGCTGGCCTCTTCCGCGCCCTGGATCACGTCGGATACCGACATGACCTGGAAGTCCTCCGGATCGCCTGTGCGGATCCTGTGCCGCTCCCGGAGCAGCGCCGTGATCGCGTCCCTCGTGCGATCGGACTCCGACATGTTGGTCACCTCGACGACGATGGATCTGACGGTCTGGCGGCCCTGAGTGGACCCGGCCGCCGCGCCGAGCACCTTCGTAATGGCAGTCGTGACGGGGATCAGGATCTGGTCGTCCGGATCGCGGAAGCCCATGCTCCCTTTGCTCTCGTACTGACCCACGATGCGGAATGTGCTCCGACCGATCCGAATCCTCGAGCCGGCGACCTTCAGGCCCTTGCCGAACAGGTTGGCCACTACCGTCGGCCCAACGACGGCGACCTTCCGCGCACGATCGACGTCATCGTCCGTGAAGAACGAGCCCTCCATCATGTGGTACGCTTCGGCGTGCTCGCTCGCGGGGGTCGTTCCCGTGATGGAGGTGTTGGTGTTGTTGCCCTGCGCCTCGACCTGCGCCCTCCCGTTCACCTGTGGGGCGACCCCGATGACATCCTTCACTTGCGACCGGATGGCATAGGCGTCGTCCACGGTGAGGGTGTTCTGAGTCCCCATGCCTCCCCGCACAGGCCCCTGCGACGCCTGGCCCGGGCGGACTGTCAGCGTGTTGGTGCCCATCATCGCGAACCGGGCCAGAGTTGCCGCCTTCGCACCCTCCGTGAGCGACACGGCCGCTATCACCGCGCCGACACCGAAGATCAGTCCGAGCATCGTGAGGCCTGAGCGCAACCGGTTCGCGCGGATGGCCTCGAATGCGACCTGAACGGATTCCCAGATGTTCACGAGCGCCTTCTCCTCACACCGACCCCGAGCTAGCGGCGAGGCCCCGCGAGCATGCCGCCACCCATTCGCTGACCCATCTCACGCGCCCGGTTCTGGCCGGTGTTCGGGCCCTGTCCCTGTCCCTGCCCGGCGCCCAAGCGCGGTACGTATACCTCGGCGCCCTCGTCGAGGCCGGACAGGATCTGAGTGTACTCGTCGCCCTTGAGCCCCACCTCGATCGACACGGCGGTCAGAACACCGTCCTGCATCACCTTGACCTGGGTCCCCTCCCCGACCATCTCCACGGCCCGGCGCGGCAGATAGAGGGCGTCCTCCACCTGCTCGACGAGGAAGTCGCACGAGGCCGTCAGGCCGGGCAGGAACTTCGGGCCCGGACTGTCGATCTGGACCTCGGCCAGAACGGTGGTCACGTTGGTCTCGGTGACCGCTTGCGGATCGACCCGGGTGACCGTGCCCTTGGCGGGCTCGTCGACGAACGCCTCGACGGTCACCTCGACGGACTGGCCTACGTAGACGTCTTCGAGGTCGGATTCGCTAACCTTGACGTCCGCGAATATGCGGGAGATGTCACCCAGATCAACGAGCGTGGTACCTGTGCTCACCGATGACCGGCCCGATGTGACGATCGTGCCTTCCTCGATGTACCGCGTCAGGATGACGCCGTCGCGCGGGGCCGAGATGGTGGTGTACCCCAGCATGATAGCCGCGTTCTGAACCGCCGCCTGGGCTTTCTGAACCGAGGCGTTGGCGCTCTGGACGTCCGCTCGGCGCAGCTCGCTCTCGACGGAGTTCGCCTCGGCCTGAGCGAGCGCTGCCTGCATCTGGGTTACCTTGCTCTTGGCCGACTCGATCTCCAGATTCTGCTGTGTGTCGAGGGTGCGCCATCGCTCCTGAGCCGAGGTCAGTCCGGCCTGCATCTGCGCGACCTTGGCCTCAGCCACCCGTAGGTCGGCGGCCTGCTGCCGGTCGATCGTGGACAGCTTCTCCTGTGCCGACCTGAGGTCAGCGGAGGCCTGCGTAACCTTCGCCTCGGCGGACTTCACCTCCGCTGACTGCTGCGGTGCCAGGGTCTCCAGCCGCTTCCGGGCCGAAGATAAGTCGGCGTCGGCCTGAGCAACGGCGGCCTCCGCCCCCTTAACCTGGTTGACCTGGTCGGACTGGAGAGTGTTGGCCAGCTCCTCGGCGTTGTCGTAGTCCGCCTTCCTCGCCTCGTAGGTGCTCTGTGCGGTTTCGAGATCGCTCTGCGAGATCAGCTTCTCCTCGCGCAGTGACTTCGATCTCTCCAGCTCATTGGCGGCCACTTCCAGGTCGCTCCGGGCCTTGGCCAGACCGCCCTGCGCCTGCACCCGGGCCTGCGGATGGCTGGCCTGGCGCAGCCGGTCGAGGCTGTTCCTGGCCGACTCCCTGCTGGCCTCGGCTCTGTCGAGCGCCGCCTGGGCGTCCGCAACCGCCTGCGGCTGGGAAGCCACCCTGAGCTTGTCGAGGTCCTTCTGAGCCGAGTCCAGGGCCGCGGTAAAGCTCTCAACAGCGGCTAGGGCGGCGGCCTTGGCCTGAGGTTGGTCGGCGGCAGTCAGGCGCTCCAGGTCCTTCTGGGCCGAGTTCAGCGTGGCGACGGCCACGTCAACCGCTGCCTTCGCCTCCGCCCTGGTCTGCGGCTGGGTCGCTTCGGTCAAGCTGCTCTGATCCTGTGCTGCGGTGTCGAACTGCGCTCTCGCCTGAACGATCGCCGCGTTCGTCAGCGTGGACTGCACGCGCAAGTTCGCGCGCGCCTTCGCGAGATTGGCCTTGGCGACGCTCAGGTCGGCACGGGCCTGCTGGTCGGTCGACAGGCTGTCGGTCGGGTCGATAACCGCAATCAGGTCGCCTGCGTGGACGTAGTCCCCCACATCGACCGCGAGCACGTTCACGGCGCCTCCGGCATAGGACTTAACCTGCACGGTCGTATAGGTCCGGAGAACGCCGTCGGCGGACACGGTCCTGCGAACGAGTCCGCGTTCAACGGCTACCACGTCGCCCTCGAGCGGTTTCTGCTTTGCCGCCGATCGCGCGCGCACCCACAACAGGCCGCCCACGACCACCACAACGACAGCAATGCCTCCAAGAAGCCACCTACGTCGACGCCGCATCGCGCTAGCTCCCTACCGGCGCCCGAGGCGCCGTTCTACTACCTCATCCCGGCATTCGCCGCAGGCGCAGGCGCCCGCCTCGGTGCCATTGGGGGAGATCGTGCCTGAACGCTCTAGCAAGCCCCGCTACATTGGTCGCGACCCGCGTCGGCGCACTGCACCGGGCCGCAGTTCTCGGCCATCCGCCGGAGTAGGGCAAGAGCGGCCCCTCGCTCCGTCTCGGTGAACCCCTGGGTCAGCAGCTCGTTCCAGTCGCGGAAGCAGGCTCCGACGACGGGCTCGAGCTCCCGGCCGCGGTCCGTGAGGTGGACACGGTTCACACGTGAGTCATCGGGATCGGCGCTCCGGGTCACATACCCCTCGGCCTCCAACCTGTCCAACACGCGCGACACGTTCGCCTTGTCCCTCGCCGCGAATCGCGACAGCTCGTCTTGCGACGGGGCTGGCTCCCGCAGAAGCCGACGAAGCAAGGGAAGTGCGGGGTGTGGCAGACCGTAGGGCGCCATCCGCTCGGCGAAGAAGGCCATCGCCCTATGGTGGAGCATGCCGATCCAACGGCCAACGCTGTAGTCGGGCTCTGTTCCGCTCACACTCACCACCACCGCACCTCACCTGACGCCGGCCCACGCCGCCAGCAACGGGCCGAACGCGCCCGAGCTGCCGGGAGCGCGCGAATGCGCTCCCGGCAGCTCGGACGGGTGAGGGGGGACCTACCGGCCGCCGCCCATCGGGGGAAGCTGCTCGCCAAGAACCAGCGTCTGCAGCACGAGCTGCTGGTTCTCGTTCATCTGCGCGGTGGCGCGGAAGGTCGCGCCTGCGGTGACCTCGTTCCACTCCGCCGCCACGAGCTGGGTGACGGCGGCGCCGTCGGCCAGCTGGACGTCCACTTCCGTCGTGCTCTCGGTGCCATCCTGCGAACGGATCGTCGCCTTAATCGTGAGCGGCTCAAGCGCGCTGACCGTGCCGCGCACCGAGGCGTTCGTCCCGCCACCGAACTGACGGAACCCCGGGCCCGGCCCACCCGGTCCGCCCGGCTGCCCCTGATTCGGGGGTTGGGGACCGCGGTCCGCAGTCAGTTGGCCGGCCAGGATCTTAACCGGCAGCCCTGACGCGTCCACATTGTCGCCCACTTTGAGATCCTTGATGTCGAGGGGGATCCGCTTCGTGAGAACGGTCGCCTGAACCGGGTACAGGTTCACCTGCTGCCCGAATGCGTCCGCCTTGATGATGCTGTTGGCAACGTCGACCTCCGTGACCGTGCCCATCATCATTCCACCGCGCATGCCCCCGCCGCGCCCCCGGCCGCCACCGCCCGGCTGGGCGACCGCGAGCGTACCCGCGAGCAGCGCGCCAGCCGCGAAGAGGACCATTACGAACCGAGCCTTGCCCATCATGTCACCGTCCGATGTCGGTCGCGTCGAGCCCGGAAGCGGGCCCT
>Ga0315282_10004156_pt1 | contig 25365 bp, 29 predicted proteins | sample YL17G07_20_MG_FD_203693 | JGI IMG/M metagenome (GOLD analysis project Ga0315282, IMG submission 203693) | Sediment microbial communities from Yellowstone Lake, YNP, Wyoming, USA - YL17G07_20 | ecosystem: Environmental > Aquatic > Freshwater > Lake > Sediment | place: USA: Wyoming | collected... | reverse complement strand
ATTGAACTTCTGTCTAGAGTTTACTAGACAGAAGTAGATCTATTTCGGGTAAAATTAGTCCTAGTTCTATCGGCCTGTCTCATCCAAACCACCCTCGCAACTTGACTTGAACATGCAATCTACTACCTAGGGCGACGCTGCCCCGCCTGCCACCGCCAGCCAGTGCCCCTACCCTGATTTGAACGGAGATCTATTCCTTCTGCCTTCACTGAAGTTTCGGCGGACAAGTAGGACGGAATTGTTCTATCTTTAACTCGTTAATTCTAGTCTCCCCGGAAGGAATTGAACCCTCATCAACGCCTTAGGACGACGCTGCTCTATCCGTTGAGCTACGGGGAGTAAAAAATTAACCAGGCAAGTTGAATTATAGAGCTTTAGTAAGTCAGGCAGATAATAAATTTACAGCGAGGAAGTATGAATCAATTATGTTAAATGTATAAATTTAATTTTATTATATAATAGTAAAATTGAAAAAATAAACCCCAGATCGGCGTTTATAAACTTACTTTTTTTATCGTACACTAATTTTTTTATTTTGACAAACTTACTAAGCTTACTTAAAATTATTATAGCTAATTATCATGGTTTAAAATAATTAAAATATAATTTTTAAAAAACCGAGTAAATTTAGCCTGATTTTGTCTAATTTTACTCAAAATCATAATTTTATGTTTAATAAAACGGTTTCAGGAACAGATTCTAAGGAGTTTGAGACTATTATTGGCCCCTCGGTTAAGGTCAAGGGTGATTTTCATGGTGTTGGTAATATTACTGTTGAAGGCACGGTTGAAGGTAGTTTAAAAACTAATGGCAACTTAAACATCGGACAGAAAGCAAAAGTGACCGCTGATGTTGAAGCTAAGGCTGCTAAAATTGGCGGAGAAATCAGGGGTAATGTTAAAATTAAAGAATATTTAGAAATTACCTCAACAGCTAAAGTCGTCGGTGACATTGAGGCTGCTAGCTTATCCGTTGAACGAGGTGCTATTTTAAATGGTAAATGTGCTATGACGGCAGCAACTGATGATAAAAAAATAATCAGGCCAAAGGCTGAAAATTAATTTTAATTAAACTAAGACTAAATTGATGCACGTATATATCTATGATTCCTTTTTGAATCAAAAAAAATATGATAATATTTTAGCCAAGCTCGAGACACGTTTAACCGATCTTGGTTTAAATGGTAAAATCTTCCGTCTGGGCATTATGAAAAATATCAGAGAAATTGTGATTGACGAATTAAAAAGAGGCGCTACCACCATTATCGCAGTTGGTAATAATAAAACAGTCAATCAAGTTGTCAACTCTTTGTCTGGTTTTAATGTACCGCTTGGCATTATCCCTATTGATAATCAAGAAAATAATAGTATTGCCACCAGCCTAGGTATCGATAATGAACAAATTGCTTGTGAAATATTATCGGCCAGACGAATTACCAGAATTGATTTGGGATTAGCCAGTAATCGTTATTTTCTAGCTACGGCCGCTATTACTTGCCAAGAGACAATTTTGGAAATTAGTAAAAATTATAGTATTGAAATTATTGGACCGGGCGAAATAAAATTAATAAATTTACCTATTAATCAAAGGCTTCTTTTGACCAAAGAAAAATCTAATCCACAAGACGGAACTCTAGAACTGGTAATCAAAACTGCAACGACGAAAAGATTATTTAATAAACAATTCAATCAATCAATTTTTTCTGTTAACAAAATTTTGATCAGGAATAAAAAATTTCCGATTCTGCTTGACGGAACAATACCAATCGCTCCGCCGGCAGAAATTAGAGTAATTAAACAAAAATTAAAAGTTATTGTTGGTAGAAATAGAAGGTTTTAACTTTAATCTTTTACTATTTTATATAAAAACCACCATTGCTAACTGGTGGTTTTTCACTTACGCCCAAGGCGGGAGGTATTTCAATCAATAATATTTATTTATCCTTCCCGGCTAGTTTGGATAAGTTATGATTACTCTTCCTAAAAACATAAAGCTGCTGTAAAGCTGTTAATACCGTCATAATCAACCAATACAGTGATAACCCGCCTGGTAAAGTCAGGCCAATAAATACGGTTAGGGCTGGCATAAAATAAACCATTTGTTTATTCATTATCGCCATCATATCTTCGTCTTTAGCAACTTGAGCTTTAATCTCCGCGCGCTTAGTGATCATCATTCTAGCTTGCCAAAATTGAGCTAAACCGGCTAAGATCGCTAAAATTATATTTGGCTTGGACAAATCAATCAGACCAAAAGAAATCGGATTAATCGTAGTGGGACGAGCGATAAAACTATAAACTAAGCTAAGCGACTTGCCGTTTAAACCATCGCGAAAAACCTGAAAAACCGCCCATAAAAACGGTAGTTGAATTAATAACGGCAAGCAGGAAGAAAAAGGATTAACTTTCTCCTGTTTATAAAGTTCCATCATCGCTTTCCCCATTGTTTCTTTATTATCGGCGTATTTCTGTTTTAAAGCATCAATTTTTGGTTGAAGATCTTGCAAAGCTTTCTGCGATTTTATTGATTGTTTAGACAAGGGTAGCAGCAGCAATTTAATAATTATGGTTATGACAATAATGGCTGGGCCGATATCATGCCCCGGGATAATATTATAAAGAAAAACTAATAAATTTAAGACCGGTTGATAAAAAATTATTTGAAACAAATACGCCATAAAAAATTTAATCTTTAGTAAAATTTCTTATTTTAACGGATCCCAGCCTCCTTGATTAAACGGATTGCAACGCAAGACTCGCCATAAAGTCTTTACCCCGCCTTTAATTACGCCGTATTTTTCTATGGCAGCGATGGCGTAATCAGAACAACTAGGTTTAAAGCGACAAAAACCATGGGGATAAAAAAATTTAAATATACCGTAATCAAATGACAGGATTCTTTGATAGACTTTAATTATTTTTATTAATAAATACCGTGGATAGTTAGCAAACATAAAACTAAATAATATATCGCTGCCTTTATCGTTCAACTTTGTCAGATAACAATTTTAACTCTTTGAAACTGTCTTTTAGAGCCTGCTCTATCTCGCTATATTTTTGGCCTAATATTTTTGAGGAAGCGATAATTAAAATATCGTTGGCTGGCTTTAATTGATGATTAATTGATTTAATAATAGCTCTTATTTGTCGCTTTATTTTATTGCGGCTTACCGCTTTTTTAGTAACTTTATTGCTTATTATTATAGCAAAACGGTTCTCTCTAAGTTGATTTTTCCTTAGCTTTATTCTGCCAATTCTACTATAATTTAATCTGCCATGTTGAAAAATTCCAATAAAGTCCTTTTCTTTTAATAAACGATTTTCTTTACTCAACATATTTAAACTACCCCGAGTTTTTATACTCGGGGACTTTTTATTGTTCTACTTAGTTAATTTTTTTCTGCCCTTAGCTCGGCGTCTTTTAATTATTTTTCTACCGGCCTTGGTTAACATTCTTTTTCTAAAACCATGCTTTTTTTTAGCTCTTCTTCTATTCGGTTGATAGGTTCTTTTGGGCATAATTATAAGGTTAATCTTTTAAATTATCTAGTTAATCACTTAAAAAGCATAACATTAATACTCTGTCTGGTCAAATAAAATGCGCGAGGCAGCTACAGTTACCTTGAACGGCTAAAAATATAAGTTCAGATAGTAAAAATCTATTGTGGGAAAAATAAAAAAGCTACTGTCTTTTTTCCAGTAGCTTGGGTTAACAATGAACATATTCCATAATCTTTGCTAGGCACGTTTGCGGAGATTGCGAAGTGTCTAGTTCTAGTAAATCCGGCGCGATAATTTTTTCGTAGCGCGCCTTAACGCGAAAATATGCTGCCGCGCTTCTTGGATTCAACGGATCATTACTTTCCCGGATTCTATCTTCAACACGGCTGATAATTACTTCATCCGGCGCCCAACAATAAATAAATTTAACCAGCGCATCGTGTTTAGCTGCTATCTTAAATAGTTCTTGGCGATAGGACGCGCGGCTAAAAGTGGCGGCCAAAATTACGGATTTTTGTGCTTCCAGCACACTATCGGTCAGGGCATACAATGACTTCCAGGAAGCACGTACCTGTAATTCGTCCAGTCCACGATCTTTTTCCGAGTCAATAGCATCGTAGGGAAAGAGCCATAGGCGGATGTCATTAATGTCAAAACGGGCTAGTTTCAACTCCGGCTCAAGCAATTTTGCCAAGGTCGACTTTCCAGCGAATAGCAGCCCAGCCAAAGCAATTACTTGTAGTTGGTTCATTTTGCCCTCCTGGTAATACTTAGAATTAGCTCGTGATCCGCCTTATTGGCCGCGGCAACGATTGTGCCACAATTTTGGGGCGCACAAGGGTTTCCCTGCCAGTCGGTAATGATGCCGCCCGCTTCCTTAATGAGCAATAGGGCTGGCCAATTATCCCAAGGTTTGTTATCAATGGCTACCAGAGCGCTGGCCTTACCTCGCGCCACGGTAGTGGCGGCAATGCAGCTGGAAAAACCTGGCCGTGTAGTAAGAATCTTGCCTAATTCAGTAAGAGGAGGGTGATAAAACTTCTTGGAAGATCCCTCGAGCATAACAACCACCCGGTTGAGCTCACCCGCTTGCGCCGTGCGGAGCCGATGATATTGCTTATGCTTACCGCGCCATTGCCAAGCGCCCTCGTCAAGCTCGGCATAATAGAATCCGTCTTTCCGTAGTGCTTCGTCAATTGGGCGAAAAACAGCCGCGAAAAGAATATCCGGACCAAGACGCCGCGACACCATAGCGCCGTAAGAATTAGTGCCCAGCGAACGATTACCAGTACCGTCCAACCCGTCAATGGTCCATTGACAACAATCCTGGCAACTTAAAAACCTTTGGATTTGCTCTTCGCTTTTACGGTCTTCTTCCCCGATCGTATAATCGCTGGGAAAATTTTCGCTGATCACAGCCCGCAAGACTTTAAGCATATAATTATCAAGGTCTCCTGCAGGCGTGCCATCGCTCATAATTTTATCGCCCATTGTCTCGTCCGTTGTTCCGATATACCGCGGCAGGTTTTCCCGAAAAAGACTTCTTAATCTTTCTGTAAATCTTTCGTAGCTCATCCTATCATTCCTCCTTTTTTAAGTTGTCAGCCCGATTGCTCGCGCTGTTTCGTTAAAACGAACGATGGCGGCTGCACGGCCGATATGCCCGTGACCGTTGCCTTGCAAAAATTTTTTGAAATTAAGCAGAGACAGCGTGGGGTAAAATTCTGCCGTAACCGAAGCTTCTACCGCACCGTTATTGCTATCGACAAGGAAAGAAAAAGGTTTCTCATAGCTCAATTGTGCCTGCCCTTTTTCAAACTCAAGAACTAACTCGCGATCGTGTTTAGGCCAATACTTACCGACCTCAAATTTAAAATCCGGCATACCGTAGGGAGTGAGAAATCGACCTTGGATACTGGCATAAGTCTCCCCTTCAGCTGGGCTCCTTAATTTACGCCAAGTTCCTATAGACATGCCTGCATCATAACGGCCGAGGACTACTTTCATTCCTATGGTTTCGGCAGTTGCCAGACCGCAATCGTAAAGTACGCCAAAGAGGTGAGAGGACAAATCACGAATCATACCTCCATGAATGCCGTCAAGCAACCATTGGCGATGGTCCGCCACTCCAGCGGTGCCTTCTCCCTCAAGAAGCGTACCGTGAACTGCTTTCAGACGGCCAAATTCTTTTAAAAACACGCTGAATTCAGCCGTGGTTAGCTTTTCTTGATTACGGACATTCATGATAGATAGATACTTGAGCCGCTCATCGTCGCTCGCCACAGCCTCGAAACCCGCCAAAACACCAAGCGCTTTCCCGTCCACGCAATATTCTGCCGCATAGACAAGTTGCGGATAGGTTGCCGCCAATTTTAGGAATACTTCCAAATCGGACAGGCTGGTTACTGCCGGCTTTTCCACGTATACCGGCATTCCCTGGGACACAAAAAAGCTAGTATACTTTAGATGCCATTGATTTGGTGTCATTATTACACCGACGGTGTTGGCCAAGTTGAAACATTTTTTTTCAGGCAGCTCTTTCACTTGCCTATAGATTACGCCTTCGGCCTGGATGATCCGCTGCATTTTATGATGCAGGCTCTCTACCGGTAAGACATCGAGTACTACCGCTATCTTCATACCCAAATCCGGATCTTTCAATTTGGTAATGGGGTAAAGGTTTTTATACGTTCCTTCTCCCGCGCCAGCCACGATAAGATTAATCATCTTCAACCTCCTTCCTTTGTTTGTATTTGCTGTATTTGCTATTTGTTAAGGTTCTTACCACAATCATTCACTCAATCGACTTTACTTACCATATTTCTTACAAAATTTGAATTTTTAATATTAACAGTAATTTACTATTTTGTCAACCTAAATAACTCCTCAATATCTATTTAGTAAAATTCCTAAATAAAATATTCAAATTTCTTATCAAAAAATATTTTATTTTCTATCCACCTTTTATTAACAATTTTTAAACATTTACTACTATTTTACTTTTATTTTTTTATTGTTATAATCTAAGATAATTACTTTTTTGACTTTTTGACTTAACTTATATTTTCCTATAAGATAAAAAGTGCTTTATCTTCTCGCTCATTTTTTAATATTTTTATATTGAATTAATTTTTTTATTATTTTAAAAATTATTATGAATGATGAACAACTTTGGCAAGCGGTTTTAGGCGAAATTGAACTTAGCTTATCCCGTGCTAATTTTACTACCTGGTTTAAAAATACCTTTATTTCTTCTTGCGAGAACGGTAAAGTCATTGTTTGCGTCCCTAACACTTTTACCAAAGCTTGGCTAGAAAAAAAATATCATAAAGAAATAGCTCAAGCCTTTAAAAATATCGGCGCCGACCAGATTAAAGAAATTATTTATAAAGTTGAGGCCAAAAAAGCTGGCCCAATAAATGATTTACTGAAAAGGATAAAAATTAAAAAAGACGACGAACTGAATAAACCAATAGCTATCAATCGTTTTGGTCTTAATTCACGTTATACTTTTGATAGTTTTATTGTCGGCAAAAATAATGAGCTGGCTCACGCCGCTTGCCAGGCTGTTGCCGCTAACCCCGGCCATGCTTATAATCCGTTATTTATTTATGGCGGCGTTGGTTTAGGTAAAACTCATTTACTGCAAGCAGTCGGCCATGAATTATCAAAAAGAATAGACAAAATTCTTTATGTTTCCTGCGAAAAATTCACTAATGATTATGTCCAGGCCGTGCGCAATGGCCAGGCGAAAGACTTTAAAGATCGTTATCGTAACGTTGACTTGTTACTAATTGACGATATTCATTTTATGGGAGGGAAAGACGGGACACAAGAAGAATTCTTCCATACTTTTAATGAACTGCATCAAACTAATAAACAAATTGTTATTTCCTCTGACCGCCCGCCTAAGGCTATCCCCGCCTTAGAGAAAAGGTTATTATCTCGCTTTGAATGGGGGATGATTGCCGATATTTCTTCGCCAGATTTAGAAACCAGAATAGCCATACTAGAAGCAAAATGCAAAGAAAAAAATTATAAGTTTGAAAGAGATATCTTAAACTATATCGCTGATAATATCCAAAGTAATATTAGGGAGCTAGAAGGGGCTCTTAATAGATTAATTGCTTACTATGAATTTAATAATTCATTGCCAACCATAGATACAACTAAAAATATTTTAGCCGGGATAATTTCTAATTTTCAATCAAGATCAACAACGCCAAAGATTATAATTGATGCGGTAGCTAAGTTCTTTGATATTAATATTAAAGATTTAATTGGTGAAAGTCGTAAAAAGGAACTAGTCGTGCCTAGGCAAATCGTCATGTTTTTAATGCGCAAGGAAATTAATTCTTCTTACCCGGCTATTGGCCAAGAATTAGGCGGTCGTGATCACACCACCGCTATGCATGCTTTTAATAAAATCGTTAGGGAGATTGAAGAAAACGAAAAGCTAAGACAGGATATTAATTCAATCAAACAAATTCTTTATAATAGCTGTTAAAAAACCAGTTAATAGCCGGCTGATATCGTGAGATTAAAAGTTGATAAAACACGGTTAAATAATTTTTATTAGTTTTATTAACAGCCCGACTCAACCGAATCAACATATCACTCCACTGTTTATTAGATAACATTTCCTTTTTACCTAGTGAAAATTCAATTAAATTTTCACTTGTCAACCCTCTTAATATTATTATCTTAATATAAATTAAATATAGATAATAAGTAAAGAAATTTATGAAAATATTAAGTTTGCAAGAGAACTTAAAACAAGGATTGTTTAATGTCGGTCACGTTGCCAGTAAAAATATCAATTTACCCATACTTAATAATGTTTTATTGAATACCATGACCGGTAATATAAAAATGATCGCAACCAACTTAGAAATAGGCATAACTAGTTTAGTGCGAGGTAAAATTGAAAAAGAAGGTTCGTTTACGATTGATTCAAAAATATTTTCAGATTGTGTCAGTCTTTTACCAAATAAAAAAGTATCTTTAGAGCAAAAAGATAATAATTTAATTATCAACTGCGACAATTATCAGGCTAAAATCAGAGGACTGCCGGCAGAAGACTACCCGCTTATACCAACAGTAGAAAAAAAATATTTCTTTAGTACGTCAACCGAGGAGTTTAAGCAGGCGGTAGCACAAGTGATTTTCGCCGTTGCTGTTAGTGAATCAAGACTGGAATTATCAGGAACTTTATTCTCATTCGCTAACGGCATATTAACACTGGCCGCTACCGATAGCTATCGCTTAGCCGAAAGAAAAATAAACATAAAAACAAACATAAACAAAGAAGAAACTAAGAAGATAATTGTGCCAGCCAGAACTTTGCAAGAACTAATGAGGATTTTATCTGGCGGACTAGGCGGAGAAATAGCCGAAGAAAATAAAGAAATAAAATTTTATCTTTCCGATAACCAAATATTATTTACTTATGGTTCAACAGAATTGGTTTCCCGTCTGATCGATGGCCAATACCCCGATTACGAACAAATCATTCCGACCGTAAGTAAAACTAAAATAATGGTTGATAAAGCCGAATTAATTAGAGCGGTAAAAATGGCTTCGCTCTTCTCTAAAACTGGTATCAATGATATTAATTTAGATTTTCCTGCGGGTAAAAATCAAGTAGTTATTTCCGCGGTCTCTGGGCAAAGCGGTGAAAATATCACCAATTTGCCGGCTAAAGTGCAAGGGGTAGATAATAGTATCGTAGTTAATTATCGCTATCTTCTAGACGGTTTAAATAATATTACAGGCGATATGGTTAAGATGGAAATAATTGACGGTAACACCCCCTGCTTATTAAAACCAGAGAAAAGCGATGATTATCTCTATATAATTATGCCGATTAAACAATAATTGAATATTAATTTAATTAATAATTACCCCGCCTTTTAGGCAGGGTAATTTTTTATTATAAAGCAAATTAAAATATTTTGTTTATAAATTTGCCTAGTTATTTTTAATGGTGATGATAACTTGGTTGGATTTGGCAGACTGACTATTCCAACCGAAGGCTTGAGCAAATAATTTATAACTACCGGGGGCAGTTACTGGTTCTAAATTAGCTTGGCCTACATTGCCTTGAGGTTGGCAAGAAATAACCTGCTGGACGGCGCCATTCTTATCGACTAAAGAGAAAGTGATTTTAGCAATTTGCCCCGCGTTTATTAAATCAGCTTTAAGTAAATAGGGGAAATCCTTTTCAGTTAAAGTCACATCTTGGTTTGGTTCAGCCAGAGATAAGGCAATATCCAGATTTTTTTTATTCTCATCTAAAATTAAGTTAAACTCTAGAGATTGTTCCGAGCAATTATCAATCCCGTCGCAAACCCTAACCTTTAAACCGTGAAAACCGTTATTTAAAAAATTTATTGGTCCTTGGAAATTAAAAGGATAGTTATAAATCGTAGCCAGTAAATTATCATCGAGGTAATATTCCGCATGATTTATACCCCTGGGTGCAGAGGCCTTGATAGTGGCTACTAACTGCGGCTGTAGAACGGATTGATTGTTAGCAGGTGATTCAATCGTTAAAGTCGGTTTATTTTCTGGTAAATGCACATTATCAAATTGAGTTGGCGGGGAAGAACTGGCGATACCTTGCTTGGCCGCCCAAGCTAAAACACGACTTTCCCAAAGCTGAAATTGAGGATCAGTATTTGGATCAGTTGGTGCGGCGCCAAGCGGGTCGTCTTTGTTAAGATAATAAAGAATACAATGGATTTGACTAAATTTTTTTTCAACAATAAAGCTCGGTGGAGTATATTCAGTAGCGAGCAAGCCAGAAAATTTATCTAGTTTAACTACTGTTTCCGCTTCAGCCTGCCCGTCTAAAATAGGCTTGCCAGTTTTAACGATTTCCGGTTGATTAAAAGCTTCTATTGGTGTATCGCCTAAGACTTTTTGCATATAGTCATGCCAAATCGGTGCGGCTACCATTGAGCCATCAGCTCCTCGTTTCATCGCCGTATTATTGTTATTACCCACCCAGACACCGGTAACGATTGATGGGGTGTAGCCGATAGTCCAGGCGTCCCGGTAGTCGTTGGTTGTCCCGGTTTTAGCCGCAACCGGTCTGGCGCCTAAGGTAAGATAATTATTTTCACCAAAAATATAAGCTCGAGCTGAATTATCGGACAAAATATTATTAGTTAGTCGTGCAAATCGAGCGTCTATTATTTGGTCGGATTTATCTTGGTATTCTTCTATGGTCTTACCGTCTTTATTTTCAATTTTTAAAATGGCTGTAGTCGGATGTAAAATTCCTTCGCGAGCAAAAGCGCTAAAAGCATTGGTGTGTTCAAGCAGTTTAACTTCCCCGCCTCCTAAAACTAAAGACAAACCGAAGCGGCTGCGATCGGTAAAAGTAGTATATCCCAATTTTTCTGCCAAGTTTAAGACATTATCAATACCAGTTAAATAAATTGTTTTTACCGCAGGGATATTCAATGAACCGGCCAAAGCTTGTTTCATAGTAACCGGACCGTGCTCTTTATCGTCATAATTATGCGGCTCATAAGGCTTGGTCGGGTCAGTGGAAAAGTTGGTAACCACATCGTAAAGAATAGTGTCAGGAGTATAACCCTTGATAAAAGCAGCGGTATAAACAATCGGCTTGAAGGAAGAGCCTGGTTGTCGCGGTTGCAGAGCGACATTAACTTGGCCATCTATTTCATTATCAAAGTAATCTTTTGAACCGACCATGGCTAAGATTTGACCAGTTTTAGGATCAATTGAAACTAAAGCTGCATTAGTGGCCTGGTATTTGTCTTGGTTGGCTGGGGTTCTTTGTTTAATTACTTGTTCAGCAATATTTTGTTTATATAAGTCTAAGGTAGTATAAATCTTTAAACCTTCTTGCTCAATCATTTTTTCGCTATATTTTTCGGCCAGTAGCTCCTTAACGTACATCACAAAATGAGGAGCGATAATATTATCCGTTTGTTCCTTAAATACCAGTTTATAATTTTTGGCGGTTTCCGCCTCCTCTTTACTAATATAATTCTGCTTCACCATCAGGTCCAAAATATAACGCTGTCTAGCGATCAGCAGGTCTCTATTTGCCCAATAACGACTGGGCGCCTGGGGTAAAGCGGCCAAGATAGCGGCTTCAGCTAAATTAGTTTCTTTAATACTTTTACCGAAATAACGTTGGCTAGCCGCCTCTACCCCGTAGGCAGTAGAGCCGTAAGGAATTTCATTTAAATACATTTGCAATATTTCATCTTTAGAAAATCTCTTTTCTATTTGATAAGCCAAAATAATTTCTTTAATTTTTCTGGTATAGGTTTTTTCGTTGGTTAAAACCGCATTTTTAATGAATTGTTGGGTTAAAGTAGAAGCGCCAGCGGATTTATGGAATAAAATATCAGTGACAATAGTTCTAAATATCGCCCAAAGGCTGAAACCGCCATGTTTATAGAAATCCTTATCTTCAATGGCGATAGTGGCGTTTTTAACACTATCGGGAATATCTTTTAAACTGACCAGAGTTCTTTTCTGACCACCATGAATTTCATATAGTATGGTTTGACCAGTACGATCGTATATTTTTGTGCTTTGAGAAATCTGGCGATCAATTAGTCGGTTAGGATCCGGTAAATCATGCGATAACCAGATAAAAACCACGAAAGTAATTAAACAACCAAAGAAGAACAAGACAGCCACGGCTTTAAAAACTTTAAACTTTGGAAATTTGGGTATAAAAGAACTTCTAGTTCTAGAAGAATTTTTTACAACCCTAGCTTTTTCTTTTAAAGGGTAGCCTGATTGACGGAAATGTTTACCTAAAAAATATTTTTTCTTTTTTTGCCGCCAAGCTTGAGGCGATTTAACTTTTTTTGATAAGCGGTCGCTAATCATAGCTAGAAAATATCTTAATTATTATCTAAAGGCCGTAAATTAACGGTAAAAGATAAAAAAATTATAACAGCTTTTTATTGATTTAGCAAATCAGATTAACATAATTTAAATTTACCCATCTTTTATAATCAAGTTTAAAATGATAAGATTTATATGGATAATAATACTAACATTTTTTAGCCGATGAGAGAGACGATTAAAAAATACCATTCAAATTATTTGGTAATTATTTTTACTTTATTTTACCTGATAATACTTTTTTATTTATTACGTAATTCCTATAGTTACCTTGATCCAGATTTAGGCTGGCATTTAAGTGTGGGCCAAGAAATTAGCCAAGAACAATCACTACCTAAAATAATTAAGCATAATTTTGTTCTGGCGGGTGAAAATTGGGTTGATCATGAGTGGTTAATGAATCTTGTCGTCTACTTACTCTATAAAAATTTTGGCTACTTAGTAGTTAATATTTTTTTTGCCTTAATTGTCGTCTTGACTTTAATTATTTTAACCGTCACGGTTTATAAGTTTACCCAAGTTAAGAATACTTTTTATATTTTAATCTTACAATTATTAGGCGTTTTAGGCATGGCGCCGCATTTAGGCGTTAGATTGCAGGAGATTACGATACTAAATCTAGCTTTACTTCTTTATATTTTATTTCATTACAATAAATATAAAAATTATCAAATATTATTTTATCTATTACCTTTATTTTATTTTTGGGCGAATAGTCACGCTGGTTTTTTAATCGGTTTGTTTGTTTTATTTTTCTGGCTAACTGTAAAATCGATAGAATTATTGTTAACTAAAATTAAAAACAAATGGTATTTTATTGATTTTAGTCAACTACTTGCTAGCAAAGAACTTTTAATATTTTTTATCTTTTCTCTAGCCAGTTTTGGAGTTACCTTAATTACTCCCTACCAATTTAGCATTTATAGTTTTCTGACCAGCTATAGTAATACTTACTATCTGCTTCATATTCAAGAATGGCTGCCTTTTTATTATTTGCCGGTTGAATATAAAAAATTAGTTTATTATGCTTTATTAGTAGTAACTCTTTTTCTTTTAGTTTACTCGTCTCTTAAGAAAAAGAAAGAGGAAATAACTAACGAAAAAACCGAGGAATATAAAATTAATTTATGGTTGCTACTGTCCTCAACTTTATTTTTATTTTTAGCAGCTAAGTCAAACCGGCATTTTCCTTTGCTTTTTATTATTTCCTTTCCTTTACTGGTTGGTTTTTCTTCTAAGTATCTTTATCTAGAAAAAGATTTTATTAAACAATATTTCGGTAGATTTATCTATTTAATCTATTTTTATTTAATGGCCGGTTTATTATTGGCGGCGATCTCTAATTTTATTAAAACTAACTTCATAACCGACCCCTTTTTTAGTTTTTGTTCAACTTATCCTTGCGGCGCCGTCAGGTTCTTAACCAATCACCCCGAAGAAAATAAATTAAAATTATTTAATGAATTTGATTTTGGCGGGTATTTAATTTGGCTACTACCGGAAGAACAGTTATTTATTGACGGTCGTTTCCCTCAATACCTGGTTAATCAGCAAACAATTTTACAAGAGTATGACGAGTTTTTTAAGCCGGGCAAAGCGGAGGAAAAATTAAAACAATATGACGTGGAAACGGTTTTATTAAAAAAAGAAAAGCCACTTAAATTAAGTTGGTTTGAAAAACATTTATTGTTAATAAATCTTACCGGAGTTAAAAAATATAAAAATAATCTTGAGGAGTATTTACAGTCAGCTAAAAACTGGAGCAAGATTTATGATGATGCTAATAGCAGTATTTATGTAAAAAAGAGCGAAAGTTAAATAAAAATCTTAATAAAAATTGGCGAATTTTTTTTATTTATGCTAAAATTAAAATATGTTAATAACTAAGCTAGCGAATAAATAAAAAATAAACCCGAGTATTTTAAAATAGAAAGGGGGCTAGCGAGGAGGAAAAAATGAAACAACTATTTAAAAAGAAATTTATTTTTTGCCTATGGTTGTTAGTAATTATGAGCGCTGTTTTAGTTAGTGCGGCACCAGTATTCGCCACATTAAATCCTTGGGGCACCGATACAGAGAGAGATCAATTTAAAGAAGCGACTAAACTTGGTAATGTAGATTTAAAACAAGCTATTGGCAATATTATTAATATAGTCTTAGGCTTTTTAGGGATAATTACGGTAATTTTGGTTCTTTATGGTGGGTTTTTATGGATGACAGCAGCCGGTAATGAAGAAAAAGTGACTCAAGCTAAACAATTGTTAATGGCTGGTGTAATTGGTTTAGCTATAATTATAGCTGCTTTTGGCTTAGCGCAATATATTTTAACCAATTTAATAACGGCGACTACGACGCCATAACCATAACCATAACCATAACTACACAGGGTAACCGCCAGACTTAGATTACCAAGGAGATTAGTAATTATAATTTTTATAAGTTAAAAAAGTAAAACTTTATCTTAAATCTATTTTTATATAAATATAAATAATTAAATTGGCGGAAAAGTATAATATCCGCATAAATTTGAAGGGAGGTGGATAATGAAAATAAAATTATTTAAAAAGTTTACTTTAGTGGGTATGGCAGTAATGGTTTTTACCATGGTTTTTTCCTTAGCCCTACCGGCCATGGCTACCCTAGATATCTGGGGCGGACGTGAAGCAGAATTTCAAACTCAAACCGGTTTGGGCAATCGCGATGTCAGAGATATTATTGGCGCGGTCATTAATATACTGCTAGGCTTTTTAGGTATTATCGCCGTAGTCCTGATCTTACTGGGTGGTTTCAAGTGGATGACAGCGGCTGGTAATGAAGATAAAGTGTCAGAAGCTAAAAAGTTAATGGCGGCTGGCGTCATCGGCGTGGTGATAATTTTAGCGGCTTTTGCCTTATCTCAGTTTGTCTTAAGATCAATGATCAATGCCACCGGAGCGACCTAATTAATATCTTAAGATTATTAATATAGATTTTGTAAGGGAAGGGCGACTCCCTTAAGGGAACACTAGTCTAAATATAATAATTCATTTATATTATTTAAGTCAGTGGAATTAAATTAGTTCTAATAAAATATTAAATCAGAGGGGAGGTGAATAATGAGAAAAAAATTATTTAAAAACCTTACTTTAGCGGGCATGGCGGCACTGGTTTTTACCATGGTTTTTTCCTTAGCCCTACCGGCCATGGCTACTTTGGATCCCTGGGCTGGACGTGAAGCACAATTTCAAACTCAAACCGGTTTAGGCAATCGCGATGTCAGAGATATTATTGGCGCGGTCATTAATATACTGCTAGGCTTTTTAGGTATTATCGCCGTAGTCCTGATCTTACTGGGTGGTTTCAAGTGGATGACAGCGGCTGGTAATGAAGATAAAGTAGCAGAAGCTAAAAAGTTAATGGCGGCTGGCGTCATCGGCGTGGTGATAATTTTAGCGGCTTTTGCCCTATCTCAGTTTGTCCTAAGATCATTAATCAATGCCACCGGAGCAGTCTAATTTTTTTAATATTCTTAACACCGGTTTTAAGGATAAAGTGGCACCCCCTATATCAGGGGTCCACTGCTCTAAACATAATAGTTCTTTTATATTTAGAGCAGTGGAATTTTATTAGTTTAATTAAAAATAGAGGGGAGGTGAACAATGAAAAAAAAATTATTTAAAAAACTTACCACGGTAGGCATGGCATTAGTAGTTTTTACTCTAGTTTATGCTTTAGCTATGCCAGCCATGGCTCAATTAAGTAATACAGTTTGGGGTGGACGCGAAGGAGAATTTCAAACTCAAACCGGTTTGGGCAATCGTGATGTCAGAGATATTATTGGCGCGGTCATTAATGTGATGTTAGGCTTTTTAGGAATTATCGCGGTAGTTATAGTTTTGCTCGGCGGTTTCAAGTGGATGACAGCGGCTGGTAATGAAGATAAAGTAGCAGAAGCCAAGAAGTTATTGGCGGCTGGCATAATTGGACTGGTGATAATTTTAGCGGCTTTTGCCTTATCTCAGTTTGTCTTAAGATCTTTGATCAATGCCACCGGAGCGACCTAATCTTTTTAATATTCTTAACACCGGTCTTAAGGATAAAGTGGCCTCTCCTTTTTTCGGAGAGGTCCACTGCTCTAAATATGAGGACAAAAATTCATATTTAGAACCGTGGAATTTGTTTATAGTTATGAGACAAAATAAATTAATCAAAAGAGGAAAACTTGCCATTAGTTTAACGACTCAACTTTTGGTTTTTTTTATTTTAATTCAGGTTAGTTTAGCCAGTGATAAATACGGTTTAAACGAAACAGCAAATACGGGTTATGGTGATCAGCTACCTTTAGCCGGTGAAACTAACCCGTCAGTTTTTATCGGTAAAATTGTTGGTGCCGGGTTGGCTTTCATTGGCGCTATCTTTTTTATTTTAATAATTTATGGTGGTTATGTCTGGATGATGGCGCGAGGCAATGAGCAGGAAGTGACTAAAGCCAAAGAATTAATTTATGGTGCGGTTATTGGTTTACTAATAATTTTAGCCGCCTATGCCATCACCGTCTATATCGGTTCGGTCTTAGGTCAATAATAAAACCAAAAAGTAGAAGCGAATGAATAAAAACATGAAAATAATTTTAACTATTTTATTAGTTTATCTTATAGGTAATTTATTTTTTATAAGTAGTACTGAAGTGTCAGCCGATACTTTTTTACAGGGGCTTAGGAAAACCGCACAAGAGATAGGCTATAAAGGCAGTGATTTAACCAATCCTTCGGCCTTACCGCAAACGATCGGTAAGTTTATCGGCGGATTACTAGTCTTTATTGGCGTCATTTTTTTCGGACTGATGATTTATGGGGGTTATACCTGGATGATGGCGCGCGGTAATGAGCAGGAAATGACCAAAGCCAAAGACATGATTAGAAATGCTATTATCGGTTTAATCATAGTTTTAGCGGCCTATGGCATAACAACTATTGTTACTATCTTATGGGCAAAAGTTTAAATAAACAATTCAAATTAAAAGTTATAAGATATTTTATTATATTCTTTATTATTTTCGTTTTTTTAGTAAATTTTAATAGTTGCTTGGCCCAAAATTTAAAGGATGCATTTGGTAAACCTTTACAAGACTTGGGAAGCAATGCTGGCTATAATATAACGGATGTTAGTATTGAGAAGATGATGGGATTGATCATACAAGTGGTACTGTCATTTCTGGGAGTAATTTTTTTGGCTTTGATGATTTACGGCGGCTACATCTGGATGCTGGCTAGGGGTAACGAACAAGACGTGGAAAAAGCTAAAGAGATTATCAGAGCGGCCATAATCGGTTTAATCATTGTGGTGGCTGCTTATGCCATCAGCTTCTTTATAGTTAGTAAACTAGGCGGGACAGCTTTACAATAAAGTAGCAATTATTATTTTTAGAGTAAGACTAAATAAGTCTATATGAATAAATATCTTAAGCAAGTTTTTATAGTATCTTTATTAGTTATTATTTTAGTTTTACCTTATTTTGTATTCGCTACCGATTCGGCACTAGATAAGCTAGAAGAGGTTGGCACGGGTGAAGAAACCGGAGCTTATCAGCCAGCCGGAGAAACCACTATTGCGGAAATCATGGGTGCGGCAGTCAGCGCTTTTTTAGGACTACTGGGCGTAATTTTTACTGCTTTAATTGTTTATGCCGGTTATTACTGGATGACAGCCGAAGGCGAGGAAGAAAAAGTGAAAAAGGCCAAAGATACCATTAGGCAAGCCATTATCGGCTTGGTTTTAGTAATCGCCGCCTATGCTATTTGGGCGTTATTAAAAGCCAGATTAATTGGCGGTTAAATTTTAACTCAATGATTAAATTTATTAAAAAATCTAAGAAGTTGGTAAATTCATTAATAATTTTTATCTTATTTTTTATTCTGGTTTTACCTGCTTGGGCGGGTTATTTAAAACCAGACGTCTTTAAAGATGCGCAGGAAGAAACTTTTGTTGGTCAGGCCGGTTATAATAATGTTGACCAAGATAGTTTTGCCCGAATTGTTGGCACAGTCATTCAGGCCTTTTTAAGTCTGTTGGGAATAATTTTTGTCGCTTTAATTTTATACGCCGGCTATAATTGGATGATGGCACAAGGAGAGGAAGATAAAGTAGAAAAAGCCAAAGATACTTTAAAACGGGCGATTATTGGTTTGGCTATTACTGTCGGAGGTTATGCCATAAGCTATTGGGTAGTATACAGGTTAATTATCAAGACTTAGTTAAAACTATGTTTAAAAAAAATATAAAATGGTATATTATTATCACTGTGGTTTTATTAAATTTTTTATTAATTAATTCAACCATGGCCGGATTTATCGGCGGGCAAACTAGTCAAGATTTACAAAGGCAGATGGGTGAAACCGGTAGGACCGGTTATGGCGGAGTTACGCCGACACCAGCATCTCTGGCTGAATTAGTGGCCACGATAATAAAAGCTTTTTTGGGTTTACTCGGTATCATTTTCGTAGTTTTAATCATTTATGCCGGTTATGGCTGGATGACAGCGGCCGGGGAAGAAGAAAAAGTCAATAAAGCCAAAGATACTTTAAAACAAGCGGTTATAGGTTTAATTATTATTATTGCCGCTTATGCCATTACCTATTTTGTCTTTAGCAATTTACCGGGCGGGGCAGGTGGACCTGGATTTGGCGGATAATTCATTTTATTTTTATAAATAAATAAGCGTATTCATCAAATAGTGAATACGCTTTCTTTTTATGTTTAGGGGCGGGAAGATTTTAATATTCTGCCCCTAGGATCCAGTGGTATTTTTCCCCGAGGAAGATTTTTTCCTGGGGCCCTACATCTATAGGAATAGGGCGGCCTTGTTGGTAACTTCCGTAATAGATATAGCCAAGATATTGGCCAGGTATTAAATAGTCTTCAAATTTTTGCCCTGGTCCGAGGTACCAAATCTTACTTTCCGGTCCTACAATCTTAAATTCATATCTTTGGTAGATGCTCATATTGGCGATAATGCCTTTATAGCCGATAAAGACTTCTTCCTTGTTGTTAATATTTTTCACGATTTTTTTTACCATTTCACCCTTGGTGTCAATAACTGCGATTTGCGCGGGTGTAGCTTCAAGTTTTTTTAACGCAAGTTTATCCTGCTTAATTCGTGCCACTTCTGGTGAAGTAGCAATAAAACCTAAATTACCCTGGTCGTATTGGCGCTCTGAATGGTAGAGCGCACAGCTACTCAGTGAAGCAGTTGCAAAAATTAACACCACCATCTTTAAGATTATCTTTTTCATTTTCCTTACCTCCTAATTTTTTTAGCAAAATTACCCCAAACAAGACACCTCACCCTAACCCTCTCCTAGTCAGGAGAGGGGAAATCCCCCTAACCCCCTTTATCAAGGGGGCAAGAATTAGCTATTTTATTTGGGATAATTTTGTTTGGTTTTAAAAAGAACCAACTATCCCACCTTCGTCCAGCTAAACGGGACTATGGTGGGCAAGCCTAATCTTTCTCCCGCTCATTTCATTCCTGGTGCTATGATCCAGGACAAGCGCAGGAGATAAGACCTCACCCTACCCCCTCCTAGCCTGGAGAGGGAGGCAGGGAATGAATAAAACTGTATATAAAATAATTATTATATGATACCAAATTTTCTATTAAATGTCAAGGTTGACCAGAGTGCTTTTGTATGATAAGATAATAATATAAAGCAAGAAAATCCCTATCGAAAACCTTTTCAGGAGGAAAGATAGGGATTTTTAATTGAAAAAAAGCTAATTTTAGACAAAAAATTTCATGCAAGCTTTAAAGAAAAATTATCAGCGAATAATCTCTTTAAGATTAGCCAAAAGAATCATTATTAGTTTGGTCGTGGTTTTATGTTTTGATTTTTTTCTCTTTCCGGTTCCAGTCCTGGCCAGTGATTTTAGTCAAGAGACTGATTTAAGCCAAGATATAACTATTACGGTTAATCCAGATCAGCTGCCACCAGACGAACAAACCGGTATAGACCAGCCAATTATTATCAATCAATTGCCAGATAACCCTAATTTACTAGTTAAGTGGTCTAGTTTTCATGTAGTAACAGCTTATAATTCGGAACTAGGACAAACCGATAATTCTCCTTGTATAACAGCCACTGGTTTTGACCTCTGCCAGCATGGGCAAGAGGATACTATAGCAGCTAATTTTTTGCCTTTTGGCGCTAAGATTAGGATACCAGAGATCTTTGGCGATAAAGTTTTTATCGTGCGCGATAGAATGAATCAAAGACATGCAAATCGATTGGACATCTGGATGCTGAATAAACAGGCAGCCAAGGAATTTGGAGTAAAATTAGCAAAAGTTGAAATATTAGAGTAAAATAGAATTATAATAATTTTTATTTAAACACCTAAGTTAGGTGTTTTATTTTTCCTTGTTTTTCTTATAAAAACCTGTTATATTTAAATAAAAGATTTTAGGTCTAAAATATAAAATAACTAAGATTAGAAAAAATAAGGCCACATAGCCAAGCGGTAAGGCGACAGTCTGCAAAACTGTTATACGTGGGTTCAATTCCCACTGTGGCCTCTAAGGCTAGTTTAAAAGCAAAATAACAGTCTGCCTGACCAGATCAGCTCTGGCATAGACTGACAAAACTATTATTCATGGCTTATTCTCTAGGGCGGATAAGAATTCCACAGTGAATTAATAAAATAGTTAAGTCTAGAAATATTTGGACTTTAAATTAGAAAATAACTGTGGATAAACAGTGTAAAATGTGGATAAGTCAGTATTTTTAGTCTACAAGAATGTGGACTAAAATAAATTTTATAATCTTGTTAAAATAAACATAAATAAAAATAACTAATAATAGGCAAAAAATATTTTTAGACTAATATTGACTTTTATTTTTTTCTATGTTATATTAATAAAGTAATATAAGTTAATTCTTCAAGAAAAATTTTAATAAATCATTTAAAGATTTAAAGAAATTTTTTTATTTTCTACTAGCCAATAAGCCAGCGCCCTACATGGCTAATAAAAAATAAAAATAAAATAAAGGTAAGTTCTGATAAAATAAAAATTATATCGGGGTTTACCACTAAGCTGGTAGAAAATCGCTTTTTAAAGCAGGGCAAAAAGCTTCAACCCTGAAGGCAGGGATTTTCTTGCTCATCAATTTGATGGGATAAGGAATGGACCTTTAGGGATGGGGCTCAGTGACGGCTCATAAATTAATTTTTATAAAAGAAGGGGCCTTCCTGGGCCCCTTTTTTGTTGGGTAAACTTGCTAAAAAATTAAGCTTGCTCTATAATAAAAGCAAGTAAATTACCCCATTTAATGGGGTTTATTTAAAATAAAAATTTCAGATGTCTTAAAACCAGCCTTTTAAATAAATTTTAAACTAAATTGACTATTAAATTGTGATTAATATTATTAAAATTATTTAACCCCGGTTTATTATATGAATAAGAAAGTTTTAACCAAGATAAAAAAGGAATTATTACAGAGGAAGAAACAAATCGAAGAAGATTTAAGAAGTTTTACTAAAAAGGACGAACATGAGAAAGATGATCATCGTACTCAATTTCCTGATTATGGCGACAAAAGCGATGAGAGTGTCCAGGAAATTGATGATTATTCAACCAATTTAGCAACAGGAAGAGTTTTAGAAGATACTTTAAGAGATATCAATAATGCCTTAGATAGAATAGCTAAAGGCAGCTATGGTATTTGTAAATACTGCAAGAAAGAAATCGGTGAAAAACGTTTACTAGCCCGACCGGTAGCCAACACTTGTATTACCTGTAAGACAAAATTACAAAAGATGTCATAATTATTAAAGTATGCCTTGGTTATCCTTTAAAAAAATGGCAGCTTATTTAACAGCTATCATTTTTTTTGTTACAGCCGATCGTTTATTCAAAGTTTTAGCTTTAAATCATTTTTTTTTACCACCAATCGATTTGCTAAATCAGGTATTTAGGCTTAACTACAGTCAAAATTATTATTTGGCTTTTTCTCTGCCCTTAACCGGTTGGTTGATCAACGGCTCGATAATTTTTATTATTTTAATTTTCGTCCATTATTTTGTCTACTGGCAATTAAAGGTGGAATATAATAAAGCCGGCTGGACATTATTCATAATTTTCGGGGCAATCAGCAACCTGGCCGACAGACTGAATTATGGTTTTGTGATTGATTATTTTGACTTAAAATATTTTACGGTTTTTAATTTAGCGGATATAATGATAGTGGGAGGAGTGATAGGTTTAGTATTAAATTATAAAATATGTCACAATATGAAAACATTTTAATTCAAGGTCTTGATCGAGGAGCAGAAAAAAGAAAACGACAGGAAAAAATAAGTTCAGATTTTACCAAAGCTTATGAGAAGGCATTAAAAGTTCTTACTATAGATAAAATCGATGAGCAGGAATTTAAGGATTTATATTCGGAAGAAAATGTGGAAAAAGATTTAGCTTATGTAGCGGAGATGGAAGAAGAATTTAAAAAATCCAATACCCCAGAAGAACAAAGACTAAAGAAGTTAGCTACTATTTTTGAAGCTATAATTCATGAACAGACAGAAATTAATAATTGGTTAGGTGAAAACGTAGAGACAAAGAAGACCTCTGGTTATGACGACATAGAAAATGACGTTGATTTATTAGCTGAATTTAAACAACCAAAAAAATTATTGACTTCGCACTTAGCTTTAGCGGTTGACGTAACTTTTAGTTCAGCTAATATAGTAGATAAAATGGAAGAGATTACACAAGAAATTAATTCAGGTAAATTAGCAACCATTAAGTATTTTAAGTCAGATTATTTAAATATTAGAGACGAAAAAACTAATATTCCTAGAGTAGTAATAGGAGTTGACGGTTATAATTTAGATAAAATCATGACCCTTTGGTTAAATAGAAAAAATCAGTCGTTAGCTAATCATCCAGTTAAATTTTTATTAATTAAAGAAATTTTACTTCAATTAGAAAGCTATAAAAATTATGCTTTAAAGATGAAACAACCGGCAGCAGCAGATAATATTAATAAAGTTTTAGAGATCATAGAAAAGATCGCAAAAAATGAGAATAAGCGAGGATTAATGGATGAGAATATAAGCAAAGTTGAGGAGGACAAAGTATACTCGATGATTAAAGATTATCATCAGCAGCTTGATCAGACTAGTTAAAATCTAAAAATAAATTAAGTTAATTTTCTAAGTATAATTTTTCTTTGTTTAGAAGATTTAATAATAAATTTAAAAAATCTTGTCTTTTTTGGCAAGATTTTTTTTATTTTATCTGCCCATTCAATCACGGTAACCGTATCTGGCCGATTAAGATAATCTTTAATGCCAACAGCTATTAATTCTTCAGCGTGTTTTATACGGTAAGCATCAAGATGAACTAGGCTTTTTATAGTTGAATGTTTTTGTGTTTTGACAGGATAAACTTTCATTAAAACAAAAGTTGGACTAGTGATATTTTTTTTAATGCCTAACCCGCTAGCCAAGCCTTTAGTAAAAATAGTTTTACCAGCACCTAGTTCACCAATTAAACCGATAATTTCTCGGCCCGTAAGTCGGCTCGCAAATTTTTTTGCTAAAACAAAAGTTTGTTTCTCCGATGATGAGATAAATTGCATGTGGACGGTGTAGGATTTGAACCTACAACATCTGCGATGTAAACGCAGCGCTCTACCGTTGAGCTAACCATCCCCATATAAATCTAACAGGGTGAATAAACGAGACGCTCCCCGCCCGACTCGCTGCAGATGCAGCTGCGTCGAAACGGGCGAGTAGCCAACTGAGCCCCGATTTTTCGCTTGGCGGAAACATCGGGACTAACCCACTGGTGGGCGAGAGAGGACTTGAACCTCCACGACCTTGCGGCCACAAGCCCCTCAAGCTTGCGTGTATACCAATTTCACCACTCGCCCAATAATATAGTGAAGAATTAATTTCTCTATCATTTTATTGATATTACAAATATTTCCGCGTCAAGAAAGAAGTTTAATATTGAAAATAATAATCAATTATCTAACCTATTGGCTAAAATAGATTTAATATTATATTTTTTCCTCTTTCAGTTTTTTCTTATGCCCGCCTCTTAAAAAATACAACTTAGCTCGTCTAACTTTGGCTTGTTTTTTAACTACAATTTTAGTAATGGTTGGTAAATTAAGCGGAAAGATTTTTTCCACGCCCACACCGTCGGTAACTTTTCTTACCGTAATAGTGGCACCGGCCTGGTTACCATGTTTTTTAGCGATGATTAAACCGTCAAAATATTGGATTCTTTCTTTTTCCTCTCCTTTGGGATTAAGTTCTTTAATTTTTTGATAAAGCCTAATCGTCATGCCAGGTTTTAAATCCGGCAAGGTTTTTGAATCGTGTTTTTGTTCCGTCATATTTTTTAGTCAACAAATAAATTTAAAAATAGAACAATAAAAGTTCTATTCAAATAAACTTAAATATTTTATTACTTTAACAATTTATAATAAAAATTGACTTTTGTCAATAATTAGTTGGTTTTAATTTTATAGATTAGATTGTTGCCCGATCGTAGTACAAAGTTATAATTAGAAAAAATAAAATTATCTACCGGATTATTTTTATTATAGTTAAATTTTTCTACCGTAACATAATTAAGAATGGCACAAGCGGGCAAATTTTTTTCTAAATATTTTTTTGCCTGCTCGAATTGCTCTGGCGTATGATGATTAGTTATCAAAAAAGAATAAGGAGTGGGGTTTAATTTTCTAGTTTCAAAATACAAACCCGGGTTAAATGGCCCGGCGTAAATATAAGAAGACTGGTTACAATTATTTTTTATAAAATTTAAGGTGGGCAATTTATCAATCGAACTGAAAGGGGGGAAGAAATAGAGGCTAATAGTAACCGGGACGATTATGATTAGACTGTAAACGGCTATAATTATGCCGGAATAATATTTAAATATATAATCATGGCTGGCTTGTTGTAACAGCAGGGG
>Ga0315282_10004155_pt1 | contig 25366 bp, 27 predicted proteins | sample YL17G07_20_MG_FD_203693 | JGI IMG/M metagenome (GOLD analysis project Ga0315282, IMG submission 203693) | Sediment microbial communities from Yellowstone Lake, YNP, Wyoming, USA - YL17G07_20 | ecosystem: Environmental > Aquatic > Freshwater > Lake > Sediment | place: USA: Wyoming | collected... | reverse complement strand
GCCCGCTGCACGTCCTTGCGCTCTTGCTCGCTGGCGTGCAGCGTTTTTTTTGAAGGTAAGATTCCATTTGTTCAACTGATGCCACAAGGCGCCGATCTTGATCGATATGCCTTTCCCGACGAGGCGTTCACATAACTCGGCCAAGCTAAGCCCCGGCTCTTGTTCGATCCAGGCGCGCAGCACGGGCTCCATCTCCGCTACCCTCGAACGGCGATGGCCGCCGATCTGAAAACTGGTACGTTGGCCTGTCTTCTGCTCTCGCCCCCGCACCTGGTAAACCCAGACGCGACTGACTTCCAGTCGCCGCGCAATCGCCGTCGGACGTTCTCCCCGGTCCAATGCCCATAACACCCGATCCCGCAAATCCTGTGAATAGGATTGCATCCTTGCCTCCCCTTTACCGGCAGAGGCATTATCGCATATCATGTATACACTTAAATCAAAAATGCTCTAGCCGCAGAACGTCACTGGATCCACTTCGTCAGTGGTTGGCGCGTCTGTTCATTTTCCGCTAGGCCACCGATTCGCGCCTTCGAGTACTCCTGGAACCTTTGCATCGCTTCACGCGTGTGCTCCTCCCAGTCATGGATGTAGTCCCATCTTTCCTTCAAAGGTTCCCACATCCAAAAACTTCGGAGCTCGGTGAGTTCGGTGTCGGAGAGCATGTCGGAGGCGATCAGGAGCAGCGTCCCGCAACCGGGACAACACTTCTTCTTTCTGTAGGCGAAGTCCCACTTGCAATGGGGACATTTGTAGCGCTGTGGTCTGACTCTCAACAGCTTCCTTCTTCCCAGGGCCGGTAGCGGGGCAACGGTTTTTCGGTGCGCCCTCGAGGCGGCGCCCATGCGGCTCCAGGAGCACGACGACACAGGATAACCCGACTACCAGACTGCCCTCAGGCGGGCTCGGACTGGCCGATGTTAGATCGACTTCACCTAGCTACTTCTTCTTAGGAGGCACGACGGCGTCCTTGAACGCTTTCGCAAGACGAAACTTCACCACCGTCTTGGCCGGAATCTTGATGGCCTCGCCGGTCTGGGGATTGCGACCCATTCGAGCCTTGCGACTTGCCTTCACCGCCTTGCCAAGCCCGGGAACCACAAACTGCCCGCTGCTCTTGGCTTCCTTCGTGGCCACCGTGACGAGTTCTACGAGAACCGCGGCGGCAGTCTTCTTTGGGATCCTCACCTTCTCGGCCAAATGCGCGACGATCTGAGATTTTGTCATCATTTCTTCTGCTCTTCCTCTCTCCGTTGGATTGTAAGGACTGCGATCTTGAAATCATCGTTCAGCCCCCACTGTACGTAACGCACAAATGGCTGTCAAGGCAGTTGCGGAAAGGAGCATCCGAGTAATCTCCACCCTTGGAATCGGGCGCTATGCCTGCGTGCAAGTCCTCGAGAACGGAATTCCGCAAGCACCGTTGCACGAGGTACTTTGCTAGTCGTTTCTGCAGAGCCCGGTCAGTGATGAGCACCCGTATGGCGTCGTCTCTTTTATCCATGTTAACCTCCAGGATGCCGACCCACTCTGACACCCGAAAAGGCTGGATGCAAGGAAACCTCTTCGCAGGCGCAAAGCCCCCATCGATAGGGGTCCGAGGACTTATCTATGACACTTGGAGAGACACTGATTTTGGTCTGGCAACAGTCGCTGGCCGATAGCAAGGAAGAAGTTGATCTGGGGCAGGAATCTTACCCGGTCACGGTGTTCCGCGCAAAGAAACTACGGAGCGTAGAGTTCCGTTACGGCGATCTGCGCATCATCGGCATTGAACAGAATCCCGCGACGAGCTCGCGGTGGGCCGCCTCAGCACGAGAGGGGAATCGAATTATGCAGTTCCGCTGTAAAGGTCGCTATGTCGCAAACGTCTGCGAAGGCAAGTTGCAACGTTATCCGGTATGGAGGTCTTTGGCACTGCCGGAGTGAGGCACAGGTCGCGTTTTGTTCGCAACGCGTTTGCGTGGCGCCCCGCCTAATCACGTCTGCCGACGCCGGCGTGTTGAGCCCACCGTGGTAGTTATCAGGATTGCTTTCGGTAGAAGACGTAAAAGAACACCAACACACTGAGACTCGCGAACAGATGAACCAGCGACGTCAGCAGCGCCATCGCTGGAATCAGATCACGGATGACCCCCAATATGGTGGTAATGAAATGTGCCAGTACCAAAACCGTTAGCAGGACTGTCCCGATCAATGCCAGGAGTGCCGCATTCTTGAGGCTCATGGTGGGAGTATGAATGCTCTCAGCGTCATTTGCAAGCGGGAGCCAGTCCTTCGAAGTACGACCAGCCATACCCTTTTGTTGGCAGCATCAAATCCCGGGCAAGACTAGACCAAGAGCGAACAGGGTGCTGCGCGCAAGACGGGCAAGGGGCGCCGTACTCGGATTTCCTGGGGTTTCCGCTAAGAAGGAGTGTGGGATTCACTCGTTTGCCTTCTCAAACTTTTGGGCCACATCTGCGCGGGAATGAGGGGTGAGCCGTTCGCATAAGACCTTCACGCCAACGAACACGTAGCTTGGCATCATTCGCAGCGGGGACCAAGACTTTTTCAGTGCCTGCTATGGGACGATGGAGCCGTTCCGGTTGACCCGGCCGCCTCTAAAGAAGCGGTGATGCACCATGCTATTGACAAGGACAAAAAAGATGACTGCCAAAAGGACTACAAACAGGAACTTTCCAATCCCGAACGAGGGTGGTTTTTCTCCTTCAGGGTCCGGCGTATTCGAGTAAGTTGTCATCAGATCTCCCTCTCCGCCAGGTCAGGCGCCTGCCATGGGACCGCTGATCATATGATCCGTTATTTCCCGTGTCGCCGTTCAAACTGTATCGCTCCTCCCGCCCGGCGTCCACATGGCAGCTTTTGCCCCCTATAATCAGGCTGTAATTCGTTCTAAGCCAGATTTGACATAGAGGCCGTACGGGGAATCATCGGCGCCGTCAATTAAAGATTTCGATGAGCGGCTAGGAGATTCCTGCATTTTCATTGTGTACCGGCAAGAAAGGGGAGTCTGTACCATTTTAAACACCTACACGCTAATTATTGAGCTATAAGCTTTCCATTTGACTTATGTGAATGAACCGGGGCAATGTGGATTGCCTTGGGCATAAGAAAGTGGTCTTATTGACTTCTCAGCTTCAGCCGATGCGGTCTCGATGGAGGTGTTTGCGCACGTGAGGGAACTTGGCCTTAAGAGCGAAGGCGGTTGGCCGTCAAGGAAGCTGCGCCTGACCTTGCTGATTAGTTTCGGCGGGTTATTGGCCCTGATGGTCATCGCGGGCCTGGATGCCCTTCGTCTCGCACGCCAACTGCATACGCAGGAGGAAGAAATCCGCCAAACCTTTCTGGCCCATAGCCAGCGACTTTTGGTCCTATCATCGTCAATCTACGTTTACAATGATCGGATCCAGAAGTATCTCATGAGCCAGGACCCGCAGGCTGACGAACTCACGGCCGGGGAAATCTCGCGGCTCACTGCCGAGATTAACTCGACCGTAAGAAAGTATCCCGCAAATTGTCAGCCCGAAGAGCGGGCGTTGCTGGAGAGCCTCGAACAGTTGTTCACCGAGCAACAGGGCATGTTGAATCCGGTCTTGTCGTGGAGTCGAGAAGAGCGCCATAGACAGGCTTGGCGTTTCCTGAACGAAGAAGTCCTTCCGCAACGTTCGCGTATCCTCGAAACATCGGAAAAAATCGCCCTTTGGAATAGTCAACAACTCGGCGCGACAGACCGGGAGATGTTTCGAAGTTTTGCCAGCTTACAAGCGCGGCAAACAAGATTGCTGGCGATAGCTCTTACCGCCGGACTGGTTTTGTCTCTGGCCAGTATCGTTTACCTTCTCCGGCTCGGAGAGGAGGCGCAGCGGCGGTATCAGGAACTTGCTCAGAGCCGCGCCCAGCTCGAAGCATTGTCGGCACAGCTCGTCGATGCCCAGGAAACCGAGCGGCGGTCGATCTCGCGCGAACTTCATGATGAGGTCGGCCAGTCCCTGGGGGCTTTGTTGGTGGAGGTCGGAAGATTAGCGGCGTCGGTGCCTGGTGACAATGCACAGATCAAGGATCATGTCGACAAAATCAAATCGGTCGCAGAGACGACGGTCCAAACCGTGCGCAACATAGCCCTGCTTCTGCGCCCCTCCATGCTGGATGATCTCGGCTTGATCGCCGCTCTGGAGTGGCAGGGCCGGGAGGTCTCGCGCCGCAGTGAAATGGAAGTAGAGGTTCAATCCGAAGACGTTTCGGATAAGATCCCCGACGAATACAAAATCTGCATCTACCGATTGGTGCAGGAAGCGCTCAACAACGCCGTGCGTCACAGCTCGGCCAAGAATGCCAGAGTCACCGTCGAACAAGCGGCAAACAAAATTCTGGTCTCGGTTTTTGATGACGGTCGCGGCTTCGATCCGCAAAGGGTTCGCGGCCTTGGCATTTTGGGGATGGAAGAGCGGGTGCGGCGGCTGGGAGGAATTTTCACCATTGACTCGAAGCCCGGGAGCGGCACAACGCTGAAGGCGGAATTTCCGCTACCCCAATCTTAATCACCAACGACTATGAATTCGATTCGAGTTTTGCTCGCCGATGATCACAAACTGATACGGGCCGGCCTCCGCTTGGTGGTTGACCAACAGGCCGACTTGAGCGTTGTCGGCGAAGCTGACGATGGAAGGCAAGCGGTGGAATTAGCAAAGTCCTTGAAGCCGGACGTTGTGGTCATGGATATCGGAATGCCGAACCTGAATGGAATTGAAGCCGCGCGTCAGATCAGGGAGATTCGCCCGGACGCTGCCGTGGTGATGCTGAGCATGCATTCCGATGAAGGTTACGTGCTGCGGGCGCTCGGTGCCGGAGCTCGCGCTTACTTGCTGAAGGACTCCGCCACGACCGATCTTGTACAGGCCATTCGTGCGGTGGTGGAGGGGAAGTCATTTTTCAGTCCCGCGGTTAGCAAGGTTTTGTTGCAGGATTACGTGAGAAAGTTGCGACGAAGCGGTGCCGAAGATTCCTATGACCTGCTGAGTCCGCGGGAGCGCGAGGTACTTCAGTTGGTCGCGGAAGGGAAGTCCAATAAGGAGGTTGCCAGCCTCTTGAACCTGAGCGTATACACCGTGGAAACGCACAGGGCAAAGATTATGCAGAAGCTGAATCTGAAAGGCGTGCCCGAACTGATTTTGTATGCGGTGCGGAAGGGAATCATCTCTTAAACCAAGGAGCTGGGGAATGAAGGGAAGAGCATCCTGCCCTTCCCTGTTCCCCATATTGCGCCAGTTACGCAGCTATGAACAAGGTGCTCCCCTGGCGATTCACGAGCAAGAGCGGATCCTTTCCCGCCTTGCGAACGGCTTGATCGAAGTCGGAGACGTTCGTGACAGGCTGGTGATTGACTTCCTGGATCACATCACCCTGCCGCAACCCCGAGTCGGCCACGGGGCTTGAGGGATTGATGTCCGTCACGACGACGCCCTTGGTATTGGCAGGCAAACCCAACTGCTGAACTGCCTCCTCGGTAACATTCCCCACTGAAACTCCTTCCAGAGCCCCTTGGGGATTTGGGGTCTCAACGCTAGCCTGCTCTTTATCGGTTGGCAGCACGCCCAACTTCACCGCCATGTCGCGCTCACTCCCGTTACGCAACACCTTCAAGTTCACGGTGGCGTCCGGCGCCATCATCGAGATGCTCATGCGCAATTGGTTGCTGTCCGCTATCGGTTTACCGTTCAATTCCACAATGATGTCTCCTTTTTGCAGGCCGCTTTTTTCAGCCGGGCTCCCGGAGCTGACATCACCCACCAGAGCACCGCGAGGTTCAGCCTCTCCAAACGCCTTGGCCAGTTCCGGACTCACTGCCTGGATGGAGACTCCCATATATGCCCGGGTCACCTTGCCATTTCTTACGATCTGATCCATGACATTTCGGGCCAGGTTTGCCGGGACTGCGAATCCAACACCCTGGCTCCCGCCGGACCCGTGAGAGAGGATCGCGGTGTTGATGCCGATCAGTTCGCCGCGGTCATTGACCAATGCTCCACCCGAGTTCCCGGGATTAATCGGGGCATCGGTTTGGATAAAATCTTCGTAATCTTCGATACCCAGGTTGGCTCGCCCCGTGGCGCTCACGATCCCCATAGTTACCGTTTCTCCGACGCCGAAGGGGTCGCCAATCGCCAAAGCGTAGTCACCCACTTGGACCTTGGAGGAGTCAGCAATCGTGACCGACGGCAGGTTCGTTGCGTCTATTTTAAGCACGGCAATATCGGTTCTGGGGTCCGTGCCGACGATGCGAGCTTTATACTCGTGCTTGTCGGATGTGGTGACCTGAATTTCTGTCGCACCCTCCACGACGTGGTTGTTAGTGAGGATATAACCCTCAGGGCTGACGATCACGCCAGAACCGAGACTCCGCTCGCGATCCTCCTGCGGAACATTGAAATGGCGGCCGGGATGATCACCGAAGAACTGCCGAAAGAATGGGTCCATCGGCATCCCCTGGGGCATCTGCCGCGAAGAGTCCGCCGAAGTTTTGACCACTTTGGAAGAAGAGATATTCACAACTTCCGGCAGCACTTTCTTTACGATCGGTGCAAAACTATTCCTGCTCGGACCTTCGTTCGGGTCGGCAAGCTTCAGCGATGCAGGCTGATTGGCCGATTGCATGTCGCCTCGAAGGCGAGTGACTCCGATGCCGACTCCAACCACCAGTCCTAAAGCCGTTGCGACAGCTATTCCCCCGAAGCGTCCTTTGAATTGTCTTATGTTCATGTACCCTCCCTTTTGCATATTTCCTCGCCAACATCACGGCAGCTTAGACCACCGGATTGCTGGTCCATTGGTTGAGATGGCAAAGGAGAGGCGAACGACCATCACTACGATTTGGTATTTGCCCCACCGACGAATGGGTATGCCGCCACCTCGTAATGTCGAAATGCGGATTCTCTTCGAGGGCAAAAGGCGAGCATAGAACGAAAATTGTGATTAAGTTATGGCTTAATGTGTCCTATCTTTCGGTAGGCAGAAAGGCTGGCTTGTTAGAAAAGCCGCGGCCCCAGAGGGGATTATGTTCTGCCCCATTCCCAGCAATAACATCCAAAGAGAGGAAAGGCACATGAAGGCTATTGCAATCGTTCTGGGTACGGCCGGTTCACACTTGGTGGAGCGACCGGTGTCATCTATCACCGCGCCCGATGAAGTCAAAATCCGGGTCATCCGCGTGGGCATCTGTGGCACCGACCGAGAGGAGGTATTCCTTGATCCAAAGGCTGCATCCTGACAGTTTAAAATGTGCTTTCGGCCGCCGACATAAACTGCCTCTTTTTGTCGATTCCTTCCTCAGGGCTTCGACTTGGTTTGGGTCCTTGTCATAGCCCGCCATCGAAAAGCCGTGGTCGGCCATGTTCAGCACGAGATTGCGCACCATGACGCCCAGGCCGATCGTACCGATTGCATACTGTTGTTGAGGCTGCTTATTGGTCATAGTTATGGCTTCAGAGCCGTTTGCGGATAGATTCCAATTCCCGCCGGCGTTTCGCCGTGGTCTTGGGATATGCCATCTTAAGTTCATTGAACGCATCAATGACAATTTTGGAAACAATCAACCGGGCATTCTCCTTATCATTGCCGGGAACGACGTACCAGGGCGCGTGATGGGTGCTTGTCGCGCTCAGGCAAGCCTCATAAGCCTTCATGTATTGCTTCCAGTATTCCCTCTCGTGAATGTCCGCGAGGCTGAATTTCCAGCTCTTGTCCGGCTCATCAAGGCGCTCGAGGAAGCGCTTTCGTTGTTCGTCCTTCGACAGGTGAAGGAAGACCTTGATGATCCGGGTGCCGTTACGGTGGAGATGCTCCTCCAAGTCCACGATGGAACGATACCGCTCCTCCCAAATGCTTTTCTCGTCGCGCAACTCTTCCGCAAGCCCCTGGCTGCGCAGAATCTCCGGATGCACGCGAACGATGAGCACGTCCTCATAGTAGGAACGATTGAAGATGCCGATCCGCCCGCGTTCGGGAAGCCGGCACGTCGTGCGCCACAGAAAATCATGTTCCAATTCCTCGGCGCTCGGCTGTTTGAAACTGAAAACCTCGCAGCCTTGCGGATTGACCCCGGACATGACGTGCCGGATGGCGCCGTCCTTGCCGCCAGCGTCCATCGCCTGAAAAATCAGCAGCAACGCATAGCGGCTGGACGCATAGTGAAGCTGTTGCAGCGAGCTCAACTCCTCAACGTGTTCTCCCAGGAGTTTTTGATACCGCTTCTTCGATTTGCAAAAGGGCTTCACAATCGTCGGCCACTCTCTGAGTTCGACCTTTTTTCCGGGCCGCACCTGGAAATCATTGGAATTGATTTTCATTTTCCTCCCACCCGCCATGTCAGCCGCGTTATTCGCGTCTGTCTATTTATCGGGTTTATCTTTGCGACCCTCCCGCTCCGCCTTCTCCCAGTCCTGAGCTGCTCGAACGTCCTCGCGCCCAAGCTCCTCGTACAGTTCATGGACACGCTTGACGATCTGCGGCGTCAAATCGGACGGTGTCTCGGCTTTGGCTTCAGGCTTCGGCTCGGCTTGGGCTTCGGGCACAGACTGGGTTTTGGCTTCAGGCTTAGGCCTTTGCTTTGGCTTCAGGCTTCGGCTCGGCTTTGACTTCGCGCTCCGCCTGCTCCCAGTCCTGAACTGCTCGGCCGTCCTGACGACCTCGCTTCTCGTACAGTTCATAGGCACGCTTGGCGATCTGCGGGGTCACATCAACCGGTTTCTTGGCCACGGCGTTAAGAACGCGCCATTTGATCATCGCGACCTTCACGGCGTCGTTGACGACCAGGCACGAGACCATCGCATAGGTGAAAATCACGAGCGTCTGCCTCCAAGGCAATGGTGTGAGTCCCGGGAGACCCACAAACGTCAGGACGGTGCCTGTGAGTGCATCCGCCGCGAGGGCTGACAGGAAGGTCTTGCTGGGCAGCGTCGCCCAGAACCAGCTGCGCTCCCGCGCGGACACGACGGAGAATACGGCAAAGCAGAGCAGCGTAAGAAAGCTGAAGGTGTAGAGGGCATTGTTGTTGGTTGCTAAACCGAAATGCGACCAGCCGATCCACGTTAGGAGGAGCGTTTCAGCAACCATCGCGACACCCAGCACCACGGACACGGTGATGAAGCCTCCGATGTTCCATGTTTCCGGCTTCTTGGATGGCCGAACATTGTCGGTGGCAAGGGAGATCTTCGCGAAGTCGGTCATGAAGACCAGCAGCAGCATCGCAAAGGCGGAGACGGCGAACTTGCCGGTCACTACGTAGGTGATGGCCACAAAAGCCGCCTTCAGGATCGTCCGGCTGATTTTGTTGATGATCCACGTCAGGATGCGCTGGTAGATCATCCGCCCCTGCTCGACCAGCGCCACAATGTTCGTCAACCCCGATTCGGTCAGGACGACGCTCGCGGCGCCCTTGGCCACGTCGGTCGCGGTGCTGACGGCGATGCCGACTTCGGCCTGGCGGAGCGCGGGCGCATCGTTGACCCCGTCGCCCGTCATGCCGGTCACGTGCCTTGCGGCCTGCAGGTGCTGCACAACGATGTACTTGTCCTCCGGATACACTTCGGCGAAACCATCGGCGCCCGCCAACAAGTCCACCGCCTTGTTGCCAGCCAGAGCGCCCGCCGCCTTCAGGTCCGCAACGCGCCGGATGTTAGGCAACCCGACTCCTTGGCCAATCTCACGCGCCACCGGCAGTGCGTCGCCGGTGAGCATCTTTACCGGAACGCCCAAGTCCCGGAGCTCGGCGATCAGTTGCTTGGCATCCGGCCGGGGCGGATCATATAGCGACACCAATCCGAGCAATGCGGGGGTGCCCGTCTCGGGGCCGCGCGCTACCGCCAGCGTCCGATATCCCTTCAGTGCCGATTCGCTGACCCGCGCCTCTAACGTCTCGATCGCCGGGGGCTGGAGTCCGCAGGCCTCGGCGACGGTGCGCATGGCGCCTTTCATCACGCGTAGCCTCTGCCCGTTCTGCTCGACCACGGCTTCAGTCCGCCGGTTTTTCGCATCGAACGGTGCGAAAGAGGCGGTCGTGACCTTGGGAAGGTTGTCGAAGATGTGCCGCTCCTTTGCCGCGGCCAGGAACGCGAGGTCAATCGGATCCTGGTTGGCTTCCCGCGACGCGAGTGCGCCCGCGAACAGCACGTCGGCTTCCGTCGCGTGCTCCAGCGGTATCACGCCGGTGACGGCGAGTTGGTTCATCGTGATTGTGCCCGTCTTGTCCACGCAGAGCGTGTCCATCGTCGCGGCATCCTCCGCGGCGCTAAGGCGGGTGACCAGAACGCCGCGCTTGGCCAGCTCCTCTGACCCGACGGCCATGCTGACGGTGAACATGACGGGGAGGGCGACCGGCACCGCGCTCATCAACAGGACGAGCATGAGCGGGACCATTTCGATGAGCGGCGCGCCCCGGATCAGCGACAACACGACCACCACGCAAATCAGCGCGCCGACGATGACAAAAAGCCACCGGACGACCTTCGCCACCACCGCTTCGATGTGAAGCTTCGGGCGCGCCTCCTGCACGAGTTCCGTGGTGCGGCCAAAGTAGGTCTTCGCCCCGGTCAGCATCACCACGCCGTTGCCTTCACCCCGGCGGACGACAGACCCCGAGGAAAGCACTTCGCCGGGCGCCTTCTCCGCGTCTTTCGATTCGCCGGTGAGCGCCGACTGGTCCACGCTCAACGCACCCGTGAGGAGTTTCACGTCCGCCGGGATGATGTCACCGGGTCGCACGCGAACGATGTCGCCGGGGACCAACTCCCGGGCGGGAATGACCTGCCAGCTCGAATCGCGCTGGACGCGCGCATTGACCTGCAACCGTCGCCGCAGTGCCTCAACGACACCGGCGGTCCGGCGCTCCTGCATAAAGCTCAACACGGCGTTGATAACCAGCAGCGCGCCTACCACAATGAGGTCCGAATAATTCCTGAGCACGGCTGACAGAAGCATGATTAGTTCGAGCATCCACGCCGAGATTCCCCAGAATTTCCGGAGGAATCTGAGGACCGGGTGCCCTTTTTTTTCTGCCACTTCGTTGTAGCCGTTCTCCTTCCGGCGGACGTCCACCTCCGCATGCGTGAGCCCGGTGTCGGGGTTCACGTGGAGCGACGCAAGCGTGTCGGGAACCGACATGGAGGCGATGTCAGGGGGCTTGGCGTTTGCTGGCTTCGAGGGCGCCGGATTGGCTTCCGATTTATTTGGGGTCGTTCGCATAGTGAATATCCTCTCTGGCGTCTGCTCGGTTTACGCGGGTTTGCCTGCGTTGGTCGCCCTCCACTTCCAGTTCCGGATTTCCGGCAAGTCTTCGCCGTGTTTGTCAATGTAATGCTTGTGCTCGATGAGGTTGTCCTGCACCCTCTGCTTCAGGTAACGCTTGCGTCAATCAACCTTTGCTCGCCGCACGGCTATGTTGGTCAGATACTGGCACCCAATAAGGCGACCGGGCGTAATAATCGTAAAGCCTATGTTCGTACTCGCGAGTGACGGGGACAGAGTCGCTCCACGCCGGGCTGTTCTGGATGGTTTCCCGGGTAAGGTCTACGTAGACTTTGAAGTCCGCCCAACTCGCAAGGTTGATACACTGAGGGGACACCAACACTTTTTTCCAGGCCACCACTTCTGCGTATCCACCTCAAGGTATCGAACGGCCCAGGTTTCATCATCGACGATGAAGTCCCTGACGTGACCGATCTCACGGGCCACCGGTCCTGGGAAGACTTTCGGCCTTGGAATAGCTCCAACATAAGCTCCGAGCACACTTCACCCTCACTCAACGGAGGACAAGAAGTTAGTCCGGTGGCGTAATTGCCATGCCTGTGCTTCGCCCGCAATCAGAGGGGACGCAGCCCTTGAGAGGAAAATTCGCCGCGACCGGAGTGGCTGATGCAACTCCGATTGAAGGTCAATGTCGAGCCGCCCCGATTAGCTGGCACTTTCGGGCTAAAAGTTCTTGCTGAAAAAGTGTGCCACTTGCTGACCGGCTTGGTCCGTATAGTAAACGATGACCTTTGCGGATTTCTGCGCGTCCTCAGAAATGTCGGTGCCCGCATCTTCTGCGGCATGCTCGGTCAAGCGGAATTCATGCTCGGTTCCGTCTTCCGCCTTGATGGTAAAGGCTTTTGCGTTCCGATCGAGGCGCGTGAGAGTGCCCTCGGTGGTCTTCAGGCCACCCTCGCCAACATGGTCGATCTCCAGGGCGGTCTCTTCGCTTCCCTTGGCAGTGTAGTGGACAACCACTTCACTGCCTTCCCTTAATCCGTGGAATGGTTCTTTCGCGGCCGCGCCCGCCATCTCCGTGCCGTGGACCGCAGTCCGCCCCACAAGACGAAACGTGTGTTCAGTACCATCTACCGCCTTCACCACGATGGTCTTGGCCGTGCGGTCGATCTTTTCAATCCTGCCCTTGACTGCAGTCACAGCGAAGGCAGTGGAACAGAACAGCAGGAACAGGATACCTAGAATCACCGATTTACTCATTTCCCCCCCCTTCTATCATTGAATTCTTAGCCTTGGGCGTTCATTCCCGTTGGGACCGCGACCAGTTGCCGTTCTTGTCCAGCTGATACCACCTGTCCCGGGGATGTTCCCAAACCTGCCCGTTGCGGCCGGCGTACAAGGCACACGATTGTCCCTGCTGTGCGAGCGGGGCGCCGCCCGTCGGGCCAGCACAACTTACATTCTCTCCGTCATTCTTTATCAGCGTCTGTTAAGTTTTGCTCATTGCACTGGTCAAAATGAGTCACTCGCCGCACAGGACAAAGCGGTTCAATCCTTAAGGAGAGAATGATTTTGGTCTGGCAGTATGCGCTTGCCGATGGCCAGGCTGGTCGAGAAGGATTGGAATTGGCGTAGAGCTGTTGGGCTACGGACCGTGGAACTTGGCTTAAGCGGCTATCGACAGAATGCCTTATAGGATTTAACCGTGATTTCCGTGAGCTTAAAGGTATTGGCTCACCGCCGCCGCTGTTCCAGCAAGCAATCGACGGGTGACTTGCCACTGGGATTGCGTGAGCGCGGCTTGGCGCTTATCGAGGAATGTTCCAACCTCACACGCTCAACAAGTCCCAGTCCGCCTGCTCGCGCGTGTCCTCCGGCACACCCGCGGAATGGCTCAGCACTGTCACGACATGCAGTATCACGATCTCAGAATTGAAATGGCGCGCCAATGTCGCAGCCTGATGAATCACACCCAGTGAAGCAACCGGGAAATCAACCGGCAAGAGAATTTTCTTTAGTGGTTGGCAAATACAGGGCGACTAGAAACGAGTCGCGGGCGAGGGGGCATACCAACTCGTCGGTGCGGGAAATGCCAAGTCGGAGTGATGGCTTTAGCCTCTTTTTCGGCGCCTAATGAATGGGATTAATCAGACGGTCTAAACTGCCTTGATGGATGGGGAGGAAGTTTGTAAAAGGGAGGTGGATTCTGATGACAACTAATTCGGAGACAGCCGGCCCTGAAGGAGAAAGACCACCCTCGTTCGGGATTGGAAATTTCCTGTTTACTGTCGTCTTGGTACTCATCCTTGTTCTGCTTGTCCAAAGCATGGTGCGTCACCGCTTTTGTGAGGGCCGCCGCATCCAACAGCTTACGCCTCAGACCCCAATCCCCATCGGACCACAGCAGCATTGAAAAAGTCTTGGTCGAGGCTCCGAATGATGGCAAGCTACGCGTTCCTTAACGTGAAGTTCTCATGTGAAAGGCCCACGCGCAAAGTGCTATACCGACGTTGTCTTTTGTACCTCTCGTATGGCTTGGGTCGATCCGCCAGCGGAAGCTGCATGTTCTTTCGGCGCCGTGAGTCGTTCCGCTGCAGTGCGGCCAGTCCGCCGGGGCCCAAACGTTCGCGCAACTCGCGTGCCAGAACGAGGCCACCATCAAACGGCGCGCGATTACACAAGTGTAAGGAAATCTCACTGAAGAGCCAACAACAGAGCTTCCCGCACCTTCTGTGAGGGAGCGGGAATCTTGCGCACTTGATATTGCCGGCACGCTTCCACCGTGTTTTTAAGGCTTTCGAAGTAGGCGATGCAGGGCTCACAGCCTTTTAGGTGACACTCCAGGTCGCGGCAATTCTTTACCGGAAGCTCGGCGTTCAGGTAGTCCGAGAGCATGGTGAAGATGTGTTTGCAACGCCGGTCAGGCATGGCTTTTACTCTCCCCTTCCCTGAGATCCTGAACATAACCAGCCAGCGCATTGCGAACGAAGACGCGCGCTCGGTGAAGGCGCTTCTTCGTCGTATCTTCGGAAATGCCCATCACCTCCGCCACTTCCCGGGTGTCGAGTTGTTCCATATCGCGAAGAATCAAGACCAGACGGTAATGCTTGGGGAGGGCCAAAATAGCGTCTTCCAGCCTGCCACGCAATTCCTCCTTTAGGACAGTCTCCTCCGGCGTAACCTGCCATGATCTTGTCCCAGCAGGTGACAGTGCGGAATCCGTTGGCATCAAGGCATCCAGTGAAAGCATTTGTAAAGGGGCAAACTTGCTCTTCCGGCGGCTCATCATGCACTGGGTCTTGGCCACTTTGTAAAGCCATACCGCCAGCGCCCGCGCGTCAGGAAACTCTCTGAGCTGTCGTGCCAAGCGGATCAGTGTTTCCTGGGCTGTATCTTGAGCATCCTCGTGGCTTCCACAAACCTTCATGCCAAATCCGTAGACCACCCCTTGCAGCGTTTCGATGGCACGCTCGACATCCTGGCGATTCCCGGACTGCAGAGTCTTGAGCGCTTCTTCGATTTGAGTATTCATCCAGTCCGTCCCCCCCAAGGAAACTTACGGAAATCACGAGCCATTCGTAGTATCGCACCTCCCGACTGGGAATGCGATTCCGTCGCTCTCACCTCGCTCTACCATCGTCATAACTCCAATGAAATCAATGTCGGCCCCACGACTCCGCTGCGCGGTGACTGCACCCCCTTTCTTCCGCAAGCGGTTTGACGGGCACCCGTTACATGTCCCCTCCAAATTTTCTGTCACCTTTCCTTATAAATTGCATTTATGGGTATGAGGCAAGGGGAATGCAAGTGAACTCGCATGTTCAAGAAATTTGGTTGCGGCTGCTCGGCGCAGCCGATTCTTCCCAAACGCCGCGTTTCGAGAGAGTTGAAGAGGGCTACTACGCGGTGGTGCACGAGGCCGCCATACGGGCAAAATGCCATGTTTCACCCGAGCATGAGGATTTTCGGGCGGTTAAGCCCTTCATTCCCCATCTTGCCCGCACCCGCGCCGTTTACCTGAATCAGGAACGCGCTTACGGGCTAACGAAGATTGCAAGTCTGCGTGACTGGGCGGGCCACCTCGGGAAGCCAGTTGAGCACGGGGCGCGCCACGCTTTCGCTATCGTGGACGCGGAGATTTTTGCCCGGGAAATCTCCGCCACCTTCCGAGCGTCGGGTTGGAAAGTGGAACATGTGGAAGACAGCCTCCTGGTGAACGAGGGGCGGTTTACGGAGAACGCTAACCTGCTGCGTACCATCGTGCAAATGGTTCTTTCGCGCAGCGCCTTTGCGGAGGCTTCCCTGTCGCTGAAGGCCGAGCTTGACGAGCGCTTCTTGTTGGATGCCCAGTTTTTTGCACGCTTCAAGGAGCGTTTTGCCCAATACCGGCCAGCGGTCCTCGATCGATACTTCACGGTTTGTCCGGACTGCTCACGCCTGGCCGCGGGTTGGGATTACTGGCAGGTGTCCAACCGCAATACCCACGATGCGGCCGAGATTTTTGAGCAAGCCATGAAAGAGTTTGAAATTTTGCTTGGCACGCCGCCAGAAGACTGGCTTCCTCCTTTCGCGTCGGATTGCTGCGAGCAGAGCAACACAGAGAATTGAGGTGACCCATGATTGAAGGCAAATTACGTCTAACTACTGTCGAAGGCACCGGCCGCCAGTTTGTGGCGCAATCGGGCACGGGCCATGCGCTCGTCGTAGACGACGCGGACGGCCACCGTGGCCCCAAACCGATCGAACTCGCGCTGCTGGCTCTGGGAGGCTGCACAGCCTTCGACGTAATTGGCATTCTGCGGAAGAAACGGCAGAAGGTAACCGGTTACGAAATCGAGTTACGCGCGGACCAGAACGCCGAACCGCCCGCCTATTTCACCCGCGTCGAAATCAAGCACAAGCTCTGCGGTCACATCGATCCGGAGGCGGTGAAAGCGGCCATCCACTTGTCGGAAACGAAGTATTGCGCGGTCGGCGCCATGATTGCCAAGACTGCCAAACTCGAAACCAGGTTTGAAATCCTCCCGGAAGAAAGCCCGGAAAACCATATTGAGGCAGCCTGATGGTACGCACGAATTTAACTCGAACGTTCATGGCAATCATTTGCTCTTCCCTACTGGCCAGCGCCCAGTCACCTGCACCGACGCCACAGAGCCTGACCCTCCCAGAGGCTGTCCGCATGGCATTGGAGAAGAACCCGACGGTGCAAGCTGCTGTTGCCTATGCCCAGGCAGTGCATGAGGGAATTGCCGAGGCCAAGGCGGCGCGATTGCCGCGGGTGGATTTTTCCGAAGGATTCACGCGCGGCAACAATCCCGTTTACGTTTTCGGCGGATTGCTGACCGAGCGGCAATTTACGGCGGGCGATTTTGGTCTGAACTTTCTCAATACACCACCGCCCCTCGATATTTTCCGTACGCAGTTCACCGCTGCCCTGCCCTTGTACGATGCCGGCCAGACCGGCCGCCGAATCAAGGACGCAAAGCTGAGCGCACAAGGGGCCGGTGAAAATGGCCGGCGCACGCGGCAGGAAGTGATTTTCAATGTCGTGAAAGCCTACACGGATGAACTCCTGGCCCGGGAGAACGCACGCGTGGCAGAAGCGGGGGTGAAGTCAGCGCAGTCGGACCTCCATCGCGCCCAGTCGCGGCAGGAGGAAGGCCAAGCGGTGCCTTCCGACCTCCTGAGTGCGCAGGTGCAACTGGCCCAGGCCCAGGAGGACTTATTACAAGCGCAGAATGCCGTTGACCTCGCTCACGCCGCGCTCAACGTGGCCATGGGGTTACCTGAAGACTCCACTACCACCATTGAGTCGGGGCTCAAGGAATCCAACTTTGAAGCCCGCGCGCTGGCAGAGCGCCAACAACTTGCACTCAAGAGCCGGCCCGATCTCCGCGAAGCCGACTTGGGAGTTGAGCGCGCCGCCAACGGCCAACGCATGGCCCGCGCTGAGTTTCTGCCCAAGGTGAACGTGTTTAGCTCGTGGGAAGAGGATAACCAGACATTTCTCACGCGGGGTGGCAACAACTGGACGGCCGGCGTCAGCCTGAACATCAATATTTTCGATGGCGGAGCGAATCGGGCTCGCCTGGCGGCCGCCCATTATCGGCAGAGCCAGGCACAGGCGCAGGCGGAGCAAATGGCCGCCGCCGTCAAGCTTCAGGTGCGTGAGGCCTACCTGAACCTGACAACCGCGCAGCAGCGCGTGGAAGTTTTACGCCAGGCGCAGTCGGAAGCCGAGGAAAGCTTGCGCATCATCCAGAATCGCTATGAAGCGAGCTTGGCAACCATCACGGACTTGTTGCAAGTCGAAACCGCGCACACCAGGGCCCAGAAGAATTACTTGAACGCGTTGTTCGATTATCGCCTCAGCTACGCAGCGTTGGAATTGGCTACAGGCGAGCTTGCACCCGATTCACCGGCTGTCACCCAATAGGGCGTACGCCCCTGTCTACAAAGGACGAAATACCTATGCATCGAAAGAGAATCCGTTCCTTACTCCTCATCGCCACTGCGGCGGGGTTTCTTGCCGCTTGCGGCTCCAATGGAAGACACCCGGCAGAGCCCGGGCCGCTCGTCACCGGAGTACAAACTGAAACCGTGCATCTGGAGTCCGTGCCCCAGGCTTACCAAGCTGCAGGCACGATCCACTCTGCCAACACCGCCATCCTGGCAGCGCAGCTGGGTGGCACCGTCCGCGAGATCCGCGTGAATGCCGGCGACCACGTCAAGCGCGGCCAATTACTCGCGGTGCTCGACGATCGCAGCGCCCAAGCCCAGATGCAGGGAGCCGAGGCGGGCGTGAATGAAGCCGTCCAGGGAGAAGCGGAAGTGGAGCAGGGGTTCAAGGCCGCCACTGCCGACCGGCAGTTTGCGGAAGCGACTTTTAACCGGTATAAGGCTTTGCTCGCCAAAAACTCCCTGAGCCGCCAGGAATTCGATGGAGCGGAGGCGCGTTATCAGGCGGCTCTCGCCAACGAGCGCTCGATGGAAGCCAAGAAACAGCAGGTCCTGGCTCGCCAGCAACAGGCACGCTCGCAGCAGGATTCCGCGCGAACCTACCTCAGCTTCTCGCGCATTGATTCGCCCCTCGACGGCGTCGTGACCGCAAAGTCCGTGGACGCAGGGACGGTGGTCATGCCCGGAACACCGGTGCTAACCGTGGAGGAAACGACACGCTATCGCCTGGAAGCGAGCCTGCCGGAGGAGTATCTCCCCTCCGCTAAAACCGGCGCTAGCGTCTCCATCTCAACCGAGCACGGCCAATTCGAAGGGCGTGTCGCAGAGGTCGTCCCGGCGGCGGATGTGACCAGCCACACGTTCATGGTAAAGATCGATCTTCCCCACGATTGCAATTGCCGCTCCGGCGAATACGGCCAGGCAAGCTTTCCCATCGGCGAAGCCAAACGCCTGGCAGTACCCAGCTCGGCGGTCTTGGACCACGGCGAGTTACAGGGAATTTTCGTCGTGGGCGCGGATGGCAATGTGGAATACCGGTTGGTGAGAACGGGGATAACTTTCGGGAACCGAGTGGAGATTCTCTCCGGCCTCGCCGCAGGGGAGAAGGTCGCCATTTCCCAGATCGATCGCTTGCGTGACGGCGCGCGCGCGGAGGGCTTATGAGCACGCGCAAGCTCGGCTTCGCCGGGCGCATCGCCCACTACTTCATCAACTCCAAGCTCACCCCGCTCATCATGGTGTTTTCGATATTGCTCGGCGCGTTCGCCGTGCTCCAGACTCCCCGCGAGGAAGAGCCCCAAATCATCGTTCCAATGATGGACGTCTTCGTGGAGATGCCCGGCTCAACCGCACAGGAAGTGGAGCAGCGCGTCACTACCCCGATGGAAAAGCTCATCTGGGAAATCCCCGGAGTCGAGTACATCTACACGACAACGCGGCCGGGGCTCAGCATGGCCATCGTGCGCTTCAAGGTGGGCGAAAAAGAAGAAGACTCCATCATCAAGCTCTACAACAAACTCTATTCGCACTTTGACCTGATCCCTCCGGGGGCCTCGAAGCCGATCATCAAGCCGCGGTCGATCGACGACGTGCCCATCCTGGCGCTCACTTTCTGGAGCAATCGTTACGACAGCTACACGCTGCGCCGGGTGGCCAGTGAAGTCGATCGTGAGATCAAGAGCATTGATGATGTCTCGCAAACACAAGTGATCGGCGGCGAACGGCGTCAAGTTCGTGTACTGCTCAATCCTGGCCGCATGGCGGGTCACGGAGTGGCGCCCGCCGCGCTGATGGGCTCGATCGACCGGGCCAACCAACGCCTGCAAGTCGGAGAGTTCGCGTCGGCGAATCAAGAGTACAACGTCGAAACCGGCGACTTCCTTCGCAACGCTGACGAGGTGGGGCGCGTGGTAGTGGGAGTTTCGTCCGGCCGCCCGGTCTATCTGCGCGACGTGGCCGAGGTTCGCGACGGTCCCGAGGAGCCCACCAACTACGTGCTTTTCGGCTACGGCTCCGGCGCCAAAGTAAAGTCAGCCAGCGCTATGGGAGAATCGCCGGCGGTTACGCTCACCGTTTCCAAACGTAAAGGCCAGAACGCGGTAACAGTTGCCAAACGCGTTATGGAAAAAGTGGAGAGTCTAAAAGGGACCTTGATTCCGGCCGGAGTGGAGGTCACGGTCACGCGGAATTACGGCGCGACGGCCCAGGAAAAATCGAACGAATTGCTGAAGCACCTGCTGCTTGCCACTCTCTCCGTAACCTTGCTCATCGCCCTGGCGCTCGGCTGGCGGTCATCGATGGTGGTGCTCGCTGCCGTGCCAGTCACCCTGGCGCTGACCTTGTTCATCTATTTCATCTATGGCTACACGCTCAACCGTGTCACCCTCTTCGCACTGATCTTCTCCATCGGCATCCTGGTGGACGACGCCATCGTGGTGGTGGAGAACATCACCCGGCACTTCCACCTCCCCGAGAATAAGGGTCGCCCCCTGGCGGACGTCGCGGTGGAGGCGGTGGATGAAGTTGGCAATCCCACCACCCTCGCCACCTGGACGGTCATTGCCGCCATCCTGCCCATGGCGTTTGTAGGTGGACTGATGGGCCCTTACATGCGGCCCATTCCCATTGGCGCGTCACTCGCCATGTTGTTCTCGCTCTTCATTGCCTTCGTGATTTCTCCCTGGGCAGCGTTGCGAATGCTCGCGAACGCAAAAGCCGGTCACGGGGATGGCGAAGAGGGGCAGGAAGGCTGGACAACCCGTGTCTACCGGCGGCTGATGATGCCTCTGCTCGTCGATGCTCGCAAGCGCACCATTTTCCTGGTGGGCGTGGTGCTCCTTCTGCTGCTGGTGTTCACCCTTCCGCTTCTAAAGATTGTACGCGTCAAGATGCTTCCCTTCGACAACAAGAGCGAGTTCCAGGTGATCATCGACATGCCGGAAGGGACGACGCTCGAACAGACCACGCGGGTGGCACGTGAGGTGGCGCGCCGCGTGGCCGAGGAACCGGAGGTCGTCAATTACCAAGTGTACGCAGGCACGGCCAGTCCTTATAACTTCAATGGACTGGTGCGTCACTACTTCTTGCGGCAAGGCGGGAACGAGGCTGACATTCAGGTAAACCTGCTTCCCAAAGACGATCGCTCCGCGCAAAGCCACGATATCTCTAAGCGCGTGCGTGACGCCATTGTGCCCATCGGGGAGAAATACGGCGCCAAACTGAAAGTGGCGGAAATTCCCCCCGGCCCGCCGGTGTATCAAACACTGGTGGCGGAAGTCTATGGCCCTGAATACAGTCAGCAGATTGACATTGCAAGGCAGATTCGGGACGAATTCAAGAAGACTCCGGGCGTGGTGGACGTAGATTGGACCGTGGAGGCCCCCGAGGCGCAATATCGCTTTGTGGTGGATAAAGAAAAAGCAGCGCTGGCGGGTGTTTCCGCGGACCAGATCGCGCAAACGTTACGCCTGGCCGTGAGCGGTACTGTCGTTGGCCTGGCGCATCAGCCCCAAGAAAAAGAAGATGTCGACATCGTGCTGGAAGTCCCTCGGGCTGACCGCAGCAGTCTGACCGGCCTCGGTGCAATTCGTGTGGCGTCGGCCTCCGGCGCGCTCGTGCCGATCAGCGAATTGACCCATGTTGAAACCGGCGCCATCGAAACCTCCATCTACCACAAGAACTTGAAGCGCGTCGTGTACGTCACGGGTGACGTGGCGGGGAAAGAGGAGAGCCCCGTGTATGCGATTCTGAGCCTCTCCAAGTCGCTCGACAAAATTCACGGTCCGGGCGGCTACTCCATTGAGCGCTACGCCACGCACCTGCCGTTCCTCACCGACCAGGTAAGCATGAAGTGGGACGGTGAGTGGCAAATCACCTACGAAGTCTTCCGCGACCTGGGCTTCGCGTTCGCCGTCGTCCTCGTGTTGATCTACGTCATCGTGGTCGCGTGGTTCCAATCCTTCCGAATACCACTGGTAATCATGGTGCCGATTCCGCTCACGCTGATCGGAATCATTCCTGCGCACGCCTTGATGGGCGCGTTCCTGACGGCGACCACCATTATCGGCTTCATTGCTGGCGCGGGAATCATCGTGCGTAATTCCATCATCCTGGTGGACTTCATCGAACTACGCCGCAAGCAAGGGATGGCGTTGGCGGAAGCCGTGGTGGACGCCGGTGCCATCCGCTTCCGGCCCATGCTGTTGACGGCGGCAGCAGTGGTGGCCGGGGCTTTCGTCATCCTCTTTGATCCGATCTTTCAGGGGCTCGCGATTTCTTTGATGGCGGGCGAGGTGGCATCTACATTTCTTTCGCGCATGGCGGTACCGGTGCTCTTTTACCTGAACGCGCGGAACGAAGAGAAGAAATCTGCCGGCGAAAGTGTGGCGCCGTGATCAGCGGTAGCAACGGTTGCCCGCTTTCACATAACGCTGAGGAGGAAACATCATGGATTTGAATCGATGGTTACGGATGATTGCAGGAGCTTTTGTACTGGCTTCCCTGGCCTTGGGTTACTGGGTGAGCCCGAAATGGTATCTCTTTACAGCTTTCGTGGGTCTCAATCTGCTCCAGTCGGCCTTTACAAACTGGTGCCCGATGATGACCTTCCTGCGAAAGCTCGGCGTGAAGCCTTAACGATATTCACTTTTCCACTTGGATTGGGGGGAGGCGTCCGATGAGTAACTTTGCGCCTGAACATATTCTGTGCCCGGTCGATTTCAGCGAACAATCGGCCGCAGCCTTGCGGGTGGCGGGAGTGGTCGCTCAGTCCTTTGGGTCGGAGGTGGTCGTCCTCCACGTGCAGCGCCTGGAAGCCCCGGTTTATTTCACCGTAGCTCAGACGCAGGCGCTGCAGGGGCAACTCCGGCGGAGCGTCAGGGCAGCCAGGAAACTTGTCAGCGAATTCGTCCATAAACACCTTCCTGAAACTGTAAGGCATCGCGTGATGGTCATGGAAGACGATCCCGTTGCCGCGATCCTCAAGACGCAACAAGAAATCGGCGCGGATCTGATCGCCATGGGTACACATGGCCGGGGAGGCCTGGCGCGTGTTCGGCTGGGATCGATTGCCGAGAGCGTTTTGCACCAAGCGGAGGTTCCCATCCTCACCGTGGGTCCACGGATGAAACTTACCCCCACGCTGGATGCGATCCGCCGAGTGCTCTGCCCAGTGAATTACAGTCCTTCGTCGCAAACTGCCCTTGAGCACGCCGCAGCGGTGGCATCGAGTACGGGAGCAGAGTTGATTGTCGCTCACATCGATGAAGCCCCACTCGGCAAGAGTGCACAGGATTCGCTAGGGCGGCTATGTGAGTGGATTCCTGCCACTGTTCGTGCCCACTGCGCCGTGAAGGAAGTGGTCAAGCAAGGAAGCGCTGCTGAGCAGATCGTAGAAGAGGCAGAGAGATCTCAGGCCGATTTACTGGTGATCGGCGCCCAACCGCGAAGCCTTCTGGGAGCGGTCCTTTTGGGCTCGACCACCGAACTCGTCATCCGAAGCGCCTCATGTCCGGTTTTGTCGGTAATGGCACTGTCGAAGGATTCTTCGCTCTCAGGAGATCAGGGGATGCGACCGCTGTGACGAATGCGGTGCCGAGGCAACCCAAACGCCAGTAAGGAGTCAGAAAGAGTGTCGGAGCGAGGCGCGATATCACGTCCAAAGGACCTGGACTTACTGGGTTCAAACCGAAAGAACGGGGTCGCCATACTCTATGGGTGAGCGTCGGATCATAAGAAACAAGCCGATTGGACTCAACCGGGAATGACCCCCAGGGCTAAGAATTCAATGATCGAAGGAGGGAAAAAAGATGAACAAGTTGCTGGTACTCGGTGTCCTGTTCCTGCTGCTTTGTTCCACTGCCTTCGCTATAACTGCGGTGAAGGGCAAGGTGGAGAAGATCGACCACACGGCCAGGAGCATAGTGGTGAAGGCGGAAGATGGTACTGAACACACGTTTCATTTTGTGGGGCGGACTGCGGTCCACGGCACTGAGAAGGCGGGCGCGGCCGCGAAAGAATCATTCCACGGATTAAGGGAAGCCAGTGACGTGGTTGTGCACTATACTGCCAAGGGAAGCGAAGAGACCGCCGAGGAGATCGACCATCTGGGCGAAGGTGGCCTGAAGACTACTGAGGGCACCGTCGCCCACCTGGATCGGGGCGCAACAACCGTTACCATCAAGACGGAAGACGGAACCGAGCAGGCCTTCCGCTTAACCGACCACGCCGCGGAAGATGCGGGCAAAGACATTTCTGAAGGGGCGGAGAAATCCGGCAAGGTAACGGTTTACTACACAGAGCAAGCAGGCCACAAGGTCGCGCACTTTTTCAGCAAGACTCTTTAGCCCGAAAGACCCAGCTATTCTGGGGGTTCGACATTGACCTTCAAGCGGCGCTGCTGCAAGGCTTCAAGAAGACCGTGTCTGCCGTTTTCGACCCGGTGAAGTTCTACGACCGCGCCTGGCGATCCCTGTTACTATGTTATGAAGAGAGGTGGACCGCATGCAAGCAAGTGGCAGAGAAAGTCCAATCTCTCTACCCGAATGATCAGGCCACTGGCTATGAGCTAGGCGAGGTGCGTTGCGCGATAGTGGTTAGCCGGCTGCCGGACACATAGAATAACTAAGTGTCACCCATTAACTAACGGTGATTTGTCCAACTGCCACCAAATAAATAAATACAAGAAAGGGGCCCAACATGAAACGCAGAGATTTCGTCATAACCGCCCTCACCGGCACAGCAGCGATCATCACACTACCTCGTCTGGCCGATGCAGCGGCGCCCGATGCTTGGACCAACGTGTTATTTACTGAAAACAATCCAGGCCACTGGAAAGGTAAGGAAAAGCTGCACGTACCCATTGTCGAGATTAATGGTGACAAAATAACCGTCCACACTCCTCACCCTATGAGCGAGGCGCATTACATCGTCAGCCACACCGTGGTGCTCGACAACGGCAGATTTATCAATCGAAAGACCTTCAACTGGAAAGACCAACCGGTATCTGGGCATTCCCTGCCCACTGGATACAAAGGAAGTGTTACAGTCACCAGCACTTGCAATTTGCATGACATGTGGATTAGGAAGATGAAGATTTAAGCCCCGCATCAGTCCGATTGCTATTGCCCAATTTACTCGGGGGATTCGTCCCCATTGTTTTAGTGAAGACTATGTCGTACCTGGTTAAGCGAGTCATCTGATTAAAAACCGGAATTAGAGCATTTTTGATTTAAGTGTATACATGATATGCGATAATGCCTCTGCCGGTAAAGGGGAGGTAAGGATGCAATCCTATTCACAGGATTTGCGGGATCGGGTGTTATGGGCATTGGACCGGGGAGAACGTCCGACGGCGATTGCGCGGAGACTGGAAGTCAGTCGCGTCTGGGTTTACCAGGTGCGGGGGCGAGAGCAGAAGACAGGCCAACGTACCAGTTTTCAGATCGGCGGCCATCGCCGTTCGCGGGTAGCGGAGATGGAGCCCGTGCTGCGCGCCTGGATCGAACAAGAGCCGGGGCTTAGCTTGGCCGAGTTATGTGAACGCCTCGTCGGGAAGGGCATATCGATCAAGATCGGCGCCTTGTGGCATCAGTTGAACAAATGGAATCTTACCTTCAAAAAAAACGCTGCACGCCAGCGAGCAAGAGCGCGAGGACGTGCAGCGGGG
>Ga0315282_10004154_pt1 | contig 25368 bp, 22 predicted proteins | sample YL17G07_20_MG_FD_203693 | JGI IMG/M metagenome (GOLD analysis project Ga0315282, IMG submission 203693) | Sediment microbial communities from Yellowstone Lake, YNP, Wyoming, USA - YL17G07_20 | ecosystem: Environmental > Aquatic > Freshwater > Lake > Sediment | place: USA: Wyoming | collected... | reverse complement strand
TTGTGGCAAAATACTTTAGTGGGATCCATAATCTGACTCTCCTTTCATTTTTTGAGTATATAAAAGGATGTCAATGGATCCCTTTTTTGTCAATATTCATCTCCACGTTTTAGTGGAGAGCTATCTGCAAGTTTGATAAAGGAAACAATATTTCTTAGTGAATATGCAGTAGAACTGAGATATGATATTGAATTCTCACCAGAAATAGATGTTGCCGAAACTGCTCTTGAGGCAGTTATTAAGATTAAGCAATTGGTTCTGTCGCTTTTGCCAAAAGCATTGCATCCATAAAATGGTGCTAAAATCCATTTACAGATTAAATGCTTCGATGGCGTTGAGTTTTGTAATGGAATTGCGTTCCTGTTCAGTTAAGCAAGCTTCTTTTAGTTTCAGGATAGCTGATTTGATGGCAAAAAACGGTGCGTGAGTTCCGAAAAGTATTTGTCTTGTGCCATAGAGATTGATAAGCCTTCTTAATACGTCTATGTATTCAACGTTGGATATGTCTATCCATACGTTGTCTAATTCAATAATCTGTTTCGCCATGCTCTGGGCTTCGTTCCACTTGATCCCGCCGATAACGAATCGAGTTCCATTTATTTTACCTGCGACTTTTATCACAGTTGCAATATCAACGTCAGGAACTAGGCATAATGGGTTCTGCGCCCTCGTATCCTGAACACGCAACTGAACTATGACGGTTATGTCATTCTCTCCTGCCGACGTGATCCGTCTTTGGGCATGATCATCATTAAGATTGTAAAGATGATAATTGGGATAGAGTTTTATTGCCTGAATGTTATAACTCTCACAGCAGACTTTCAGGCTTTTTTCCCAATTAGCAAGCTTTGGATTTAAAACTGCAACAGGGAGAAAAAACGGATTTAGTTCGCTGAAAAGCTTTTCGTTTGCCAATTGCGGTTCATCGTAAAAGATACCCTCGATTGGCGAAACGAAAGCTTTATCTATACCTTCAGCCATCAATCGCTGATGAAGGCTTTCAGGAGACGATTCAGGCAATGGACGGAACACCCAATTTCCAGCGCAAGCATTTACATCAATCATTTTCATAAAACGTGAACGATTAATATTGCTATACCAATATTTACAGCAACCGATAAAGCCGCCGCCGCAATATTGCCCTGTTTGCCGACTTCATCGCTCATCGTTGCTTTGGGAAGGAATAGCACGTCTGTAATCCAATAACCGATACTCAAGAATATCAAAGCTACTATAACGTATAAAGCAAAAGAAACAATGTCAGATGCCCATGATACTGATACCCCGGTCATAGCAGAGCTTGCTATGTAGCCTATGGCGAACATAAACCCGCCGAAGCCTATGCCAGCAGCAGCGTTGTTGTCATCTCCGATAGCCTTGTGAACATCGTATCTTATAAGTATCCTATACCATAGCCCTGCGAGTATAAGCACAATCTGTCCAAGTATGAAGAAGACTAAGCAAGATAACAAACCATTCCACCATTCACCGGAAACTTCACCGCTTACGGAAGTGCTGATGATGAACCCTGTCGCAAGATACGTCCCAGCCATTACCGCGCCTGTTCCAACGTTCCGATCCTCAGTAATTTCCTTCTGATCATCAAACTTATAGAGAACCAGCTTATCGCATATTACTCTGGCAATATTCATCAAAATTATAGCTATGATGCTGTATATGCCAGTGTTTAAAAGGTCTTTCCAGAAACTGTGGCTTTCTGGACCCAATACGACGCCGGCTATGGCTATCATTAGACCTAGATAATAACCAGCCATTGCAACACCAACAGCCGGATTGTTTTTGCCTACTATCTCCTCATCAGTTTTATATCGAAGAGTTAGAAGATCACTTATGAGTTTCCCAATCCATGTTGCTATTACTAAAACAACGAGGAGTGCCAGATCATAAGAAAACAGATTTTTGATATTGCTTACTAATGTATCCACAATCATAGCTTTTCCCTCCCTGAAGATGAAGTTGACTTATAATCACAAACTGTGATGGAATTTACAAAATGCAGAGCAAAAAACTTAATTGTAAAAAAACCTAATCTGATATTACCATAATTTAATTATACTGTCAACAACCTTTTTAAACTTGTTTACTCAGAAATCAAATCTTGAAATACTATGGTCAATACTTGTATAATATTGAGTGACATAATTTTGCATGGTTCATAAATAAAGCAACAGGAGTATATCCATGAATAAGCCTTTTGTTATACGTTATCGTGGTGATGAAGAGCGTTTCAACTTAGAAGATATTGAATCACAAGGTTTTAAGATCAAGTTCAGGGATTTTGCAGAAAATATATTATCTCTTACAGTTCCCGGAGGAAAGCTAAATTTAAACACGCATGATGACAAGCTTGAAGCAGTGACAGTTGAATGTTATCCACCGACGGACACTGAATTAGTGGTATATAAAGGCAGTTGGGGAAAGGCAAAACTAAGAAATCATGATACGATAGTTATTCCGCCCGGTTTTGATCACGAAGCGGAGAATATCTCTGATCTGCCTGTTTGGCTTCTCATAACAAACTTTATCGTAGAATAAGGATTAGAGCATGACACCAAAAATGGCACGTGTGGTTGTTGATGTATGTAATGAGCTTCCATTTGTCAACTGGGATCGTTTCATAGATTGTGGTAGTACCATTTTAATCTTTGGATGGGTAGATAGAAAGCAAGATAGCTACAAAGATTTTGTAACTGTTGAGGTAAATTCCAAAGGACAAGTCGAATTTACTACATCATCAGCAGAATACAGTGAGACTATATCGGAGATATACGCCGCTTATGGAAGATTACCATTAGGCGCGCATCTACCTTGCCAGCGCATCGAGGATCAGGAGTTACTGAAAGGCGTAAAAAATGCCATAAAAATACGTAACAGGCAACAATGAGTAATCTTTTTTAGTTAGTTTTAACGTTCTATTAAGTGGAAGCCTAAGCTTTCCACTATAATAATCATTTTTATTATATATAAATGCTTCCAAATAAAAGGAGGTAGCAGATGGCAGTAGCAAACAAGATATATTTTCCTCAAATAGCCGCAGGAGGCTGGGAGGATTGGGTTCAGGTAGTTAATATTAATGATCAACCTGCAAACGTACAGGCTATAGCAAGGACTACGCTTGGACAGATGGTGTGGAATACAAATGCAACACTTCAGCCTTTTCAGGCATGGGTTGTTCCTGTTGATCCCGCTTATCCACAGGCTGATGTGTCCTTAACGATTATATCAACAAGACCAATTGTAGGTGAAAGGCATTGTCATGCCGGTACTGAAGTATTGGCATTCCCCGGCGCATCGCCAGAAATGAAAACCGCAGGCACAAGACTTTTCTTTCCCGAAACGGTGTATGGGTGTAGTGATAATTTCAGGTTCCTTAACATCACGGAGAATTATGCCTTTGTTACGGTGATCTCCAGAGATATAAATGGTTTTACAGTAAGAAGATTCAGTAATCAGATACTACCTTTGGGATTCTGGATATTCACCGATAATGAGATTGGCAATGTTCAAGGCACTCTTGAGATATTCTCGACTCAGCCTGTTGTTGGCGAAAGGCATCTTCACTATGGTAATGGTGTAGCAGTGGGTCAACTTGGTCAAATCCTAAGCTAGAAATACGGAGGTACAAAAATGCCGATTACAAATAGACTATATTTCGCTCAAGTTGCGGCGGGTATCTGGGCAGACTGGGTTCAGATCATAAATGTAAGTGGAGAAAATTCAAAAATAATGGCTATTGCCCGTAATGTAAATGGAATTCAAGTATGGTCTGCTGAAAAAGCATTAAGCCCATATCAAGGATGGGTAATACCAGTGGAGCCTGCCTCTTTATATCAAGAATTAAACCTTGAAGTAAGGTCTGATAAAGCTATTATTGGTGAAAGACATTGCCACAATGGTACCGAAGTTCTGGCATTTCCCGGTGCTTCTCCAGAGATGGGAACGGCAGGATTCAGACTTTTCTTCCCTGAACTCGTAGCGGAGTGTTTGGATTGGTTTATCGTTTTTAATATTAGCGAAGCGGAGGCAAATGTTAATGTCATTGTCCGTGACGTAAATGGTACAATCGCAATCACTTTTGGCAGCAAGATGGTTCCTATGGGTTACTGGGCTTTCTCCGATCAGCAAACAGGACGTGTACAAGGAACTTTGGAAATCAACTCCGATCAGATGATTGTTGCAGAAAGACATTTGCATTATCAGGGAACTTATCATCCAAACGGCGTTGCTGTCGGTCAGCTTGGGCAGGTAATTGATCAGGTCCCGTAACTCCACCTCCTTTTAGCCCTCTAAAATTGTAGGATGGAACTTGCCCTATCATATTGCAGTTTATTGATAGAGACATGATATTTCTGATGGAAAAGAAATGAAACTGATTGCCTATTATGAAAAAGCTGAGATTATATATAGAAACATCTGTTTGGAACTTCTGCTTTGCGGATGATGCACCAGAAAAGAAAGATATTACTTTAAAATTCTTTGAAAAAGTTAAATCTGGTGATTATGAGATATTTGTGTCGGATGTTGTCTTCCGAGAAATATCTAAGGCAGATTATGAGAAAAATCAATTGCTTTTGGGCATTACAAATCAGTATAATCCAGAAATATTAGTAACCAATACAGAAGCTATTGAACTTTCTGAAAGCTATATATTAGATGGTGTATTACAAGCAAATAGCATTGATGATGCAATCCATACGGTAGTTGCAACAGTTTACAAAATGGATGCCTTAATTAGTTGGAATCTGAGACATTTAGCAAATTTAGGAAAGATGGAACAGATAAATGATGTGAATAGAAGACATGGTTATTCCAAAAGATTGGAGTTACTCACTCCTATGGAGGTTTCCGATGCAGAGATATGATAGATCATTGATGGAAGTCTGGGAGTGGAAAGATAAAGTTTACCAAGAGTTAAAAGATTTGACTCCCGAAGAACGTGTTGAAAAACTTAGAAAAGATACAGATAAATTCCTTTGTGAACATGGAATAAAACTAAAGAGACATTATATGAAAAAATCACTTAAAGCAAGCAAGTAAGAGATTAATAAAGGCTTTTTTACACAAGGGGAAACGGTTGTATGATGGGGCTACTTCATCATATTTATAACGTTACTATTGACAAGAATGTGAGGGGATATTAATGCCAGCGCCAACAAAAATATATTTTTCTCAGGTTGCATCATCAGTATGGAAAGACTGGGTGCAAGTAGTAAATGTAGATTATGAGGAATCAACAGTATTAGCGATTGCTCGCAACGAAAAGGGTGAAACTGTCTGGTCTGGTGAAAAACGGTTGGGACCGTTTCAAACATGGTCAATTCCAGTAGAACCTGCGTCAGAAAAGCAAGAGCTTGCTTTGACAGTAACATCCAATAAGGGTATTGTAGGTGAGAGGCACTGTCATTTTGAAACGCAGGTGTTAGCTTTCCCTGGCGCCGCTCCCGCACTAAAAAATGTAGGCAGAAGGCTTTTTTTCCCTGAAATACGTCCAAAAACAGCAGAATGGTTCAGAGTTCTTAATATAGACATCAATCCTGCTCTGGTCAATGTAATCGTTAGAGATACTAATGGAGTCCCGGTTAAACAATTCAGCAGTAGTCAGATTAATCCAATGTGCTTTGTAAGTTTCGTTGATGAAACAGTCGTTGATGTTTATGGCACAATGGAGATGATCTCTACACAGACTATAGTAGGAGAAAGGCATTTGCATTATGGCGAGGACATAAAGGGTGTAGCTGTAGGGCAACTAGGACAACCGCTTGACGTTAGCCCAATACCAAATAAAATATACTTTGCTCAGATAGCCGCAGGGGCATGGGGTGACTGGGTAAAGGTTATTAACGTTGGTAGTGAAGAGGCAAAAATGCTTGCAGTAGCCAGAGACCCAGATGGACAGACAGTCTGGACAATGGAGAAATCCGTTCGTTCATTTGCTGATTGGGTTGTGCCGATAGATCCCGTAGCATCAAAGCAGGATTTATCTTTGACAGTTATGTCAGACAAACACGTAGTTGGTGAAAGACACTGTCACTTGCAGACTGAGGTGCTTCCATTCCCAGGAGCAGCGCCAGAGATGGGAACTGCTGGTAGACGATTGTTTTTCCCGGAACTAATATCAGGTAGCTATGATTTCTTTAGAATTCTTAATATAACCGATCAGGCATCTCTTGTGAATGGAATTATACGAGATTCAAATGGTAATATAATAAAACAGGTTTCCAGTCAGATTCCACCCTTTGGATATTGGACTTTGAGAGATGAAGACACAGCAAACACACAGGGAACTCTGGAAATTATGTCAACACAGATAGTTGTAGGTGAAAGGCATCTTCATTATGGTCAGCAATATCACCCAGGGGTAGCGATAGGTCAACTTGGACAAGTGATTGATTAGTATAATATTCGTTACTATTTCTTTGTGTTCTTTGTGCTTTCGTAGTAGAATTTGGCAGTATTTAAACTGGTAAGGGAGTGAAACCGAATGGAAGCAATAAAACAGATTGTGAGAATACCAGAAGATCACGAAATAAAGATAAAAGTTCCTCAATATTTACTCAAAAATGAGATCGTAGAGGTAATTTTGATTATTAAAAAAAGATCGGATAATTTTGAGCAGAAAATTAATGAATTGAGAGATGCCATGAAAGATGAATTTTTCCTTAGTGATCTTAAAGAAGTTTCAGAAGACTTTGATAAAATTGATTTAATGGAATGGAATAATGGATAACTTGACAATGTTAAATTAGAAATGAACGCCATAGACAGACAGTAGGATGGGTTCATGGTTTTGATTTGTTTTTGAAACTTATGAATTAGTAACTGTTGGCTTTATAAAATATTAGACCAATATTAATAGAAAACCATGAACCCATCCTACATTTAAATTTAACTAGGTATTATTAGGTAAATCAATACAGCCAATTAATCATATAGATAAATATTAGGAGGATTATAATGCCAGCGCCAACAAAAATATATTACGGTCAGATAGCATCCGGTCCATGGTTAGATTGGGTTCAGGTAGTCAATGTAAGTAATGAAGAATCGAATACGATAGCTATTGCTCGCAACGAAAAAGGCGAAACTGTCTGGTCTGGGGAGAAATCGTTAAAACCTTTTCAGGCATGGGTCGTGCCTGTTGAGCCTGCTTCTGTTAAGCAAGAGCTATCTCTAGTCGTTTCCTCTAACAAGAGTATTGTCGGTGAAAGGCACTGCCATCTAGGAACTGAGGTATTGGCATTTCCCGGTGCTGCGCCAGAACTTAAAAGCGCAGGTAGAAGGCTTTTCTATCCTGAGATTGTTGCAGGGGCTGCGGACTTTTTTAGGGTATTTAATATAAGCGATCAAGTTGCTTTGGTAAACATCATAGTCCGTGATATTAATGGCAAAGTTGTTAAGCAATTCGGAAATCAATTACCTCCATTAGGTTTCTGGAGTTTTGGCGATAATGACACAGGAAATGTACAGGGAACTTTGGAGGTAATTTCAACACAAATCATAGTTTCTGAAAGGCATTTGCATTATGGTGAAACGCTAAAGGGTGTCGCTGTCGGACAATTGGGGCAGGTTATGGATGTTGGCACTATTCCAACTAGAATTTACTTTGCACAGATAGCGGCGGGAACCTGGGGTGATTGGGTTCAGGTTATCAACCACAGCGATGAGGTGGCAAAGATAACGGCAGTTACACGTAATGAAAAAGGAGAAGCCACTTGGTCTATCGAGAAATCACTTGAGCCATTTCAAGGCTGGATCGTTCCCGTTGACCCGGTAGCAAACCAGACTGATTTTTCTCTCTTTGTCTCTGCTGATAAACATATAATAGGCGAACGCCATTGCTGGCTTGAGCAACAGATGCTGCCATTCCCCGGAGCATGTCCCGAAATGGGAACAGCAGGTAGAAGACTATTCTACCCCGAATTAGTTGCCGGTAGCTATGACTTTTTCAGGATTCTGAACATTACCGATCAGATTTCACTTGTAAACATTATAGCACGTGACACGGAAGGTATTATTGTGAATCAGGTAAGCTATCAGATACCACCTTTTGGATATTTGACTATACCCGATGAAGCTACAAAAAACGTGCAAGGAACGCTGGAAATGCTTTCAACACAGATTATCGTAGGAGAACGCCATCTCCACTATGGTCAGCAGTACCACCCAGGCGTTGCAGTAGGTCAGCTTGGACAGGTGATTGATTAATTAGAAAGATGTAGTGTCAAAGTAAAGCAGTATTTAACAGACGGCGGCGCAGGAAATATCAAGAGCAGTTGATGGCTTCTCAAAAAAATATGGCATACACCAATTAGTCTATTATGAACAAACTGAAGACGTAAAAAGTGCAATAGAAAGAGAAAAAAGATTAAAGACATGGCACCGTCAATGGAAGTTCAGACTGATTGAGGAATTAAATCCTGATTGGAAGGACTTATATGAAGGATTGATAGGGTAACTGGATTCCAGTGGAATGAAAATATTTATGCTTTGTTGTTCCCATGCAAACGAGAATCCGTAAAACATTATAAATAGGACTGGATTCCAGCCTGCGCTGGAATGACATTAGCGTTTTGGTGCAAGGGTGTGTTAAAGCCGATATGAACTTGCGTATAATTGTATCGCTCGGACTTCTAGGAATACTGGGATTCTTATTCTACCCACACAGTATAGGGCAATTCTCTCCGACAAATGACGTTGAATGGGTAGCTATCAAGGGAACTCTGGATAATGAGCCACTGCATGAGGCTAAACTGAAAAAAGATGACCCTGTTATCAAAACCTATGATCTGGGATTTATTTATCGTATTGATAGAGTAGAGGTGCTATTCAATGGAATGCCCAAAGATTATGATATACTGACCAGCAAGGTTAGAACTACTCCTGAGTATGAAAGAGCAATATCTGCATCAGCTACTTCTAGAGAGCATTTCTATCCCATTACCAATTTTCCTTCCAAAGAATCCCGATGGATACAAGTCGTTGTCAATGATTGGTACGAAGCCTCATCTCCGCAAATCTCGTCAGCTAGAATAGGAGCGCGCTATAAAAAGCATAATTCAATCAGCAGCATAAGGACAAGGTATAATCAATACGATGCCTATTTGCTTTCTGATGGATTAAAATCTGAGCCTGCCCGCCCATGGATTGGGGCAAAACGGGTTGAAAAAGAAGTTAAAAAAGATAACAAATCTGTAGTAGAGGTGAGTTATGAGCCATTGGGTCGAGATGGGCTAGATATTACGTTTGATCTTGGGGGATCAAAACACATTTATGGTGTAGGAGTCTCTACCGGTGGACCTGATAATAACCTGAAACTGTATAATTTTTCTCTGAGTTCTGATGACGAGAATTATCAAGTAGTTTATACATCACCAGAGCTTGAAAATAAGTTTTTGGTTGATTCACATACACTTAATAAATCCTATCAAGCCCGATATGCGCGCATAACCGTTCCGCCGGGAGGCTGGTACGGCAATTATCCAGAGATAAGGGAAGTGGAGATATACACTGATGAATATCGTCCATCTAACTACAACGAACCAATCGAAAATAACAATGCAAGTCAGGTTTATTACGATGACTGTGGAATACTTGGAAACGCATTCGCTTCACACTTAACACAAGGATTCCCTTATGATCGTGGTGAGGATTCTGACCTTCAGATTAGATATTCATTCAAACCCGGTGACGAAGTTGATCCTGCCAACTCTCCAGAAGCAATGAGTTTCTGCTATCACTATGATAGTGTTATATTTTCTTACTCTAATATGGACCCAGATGCACTTTACTGGGTACAGGTGACGTACCTCCAAGAAAAAGATGGAAAACGAATTCAGAACCTTGTCGCTGATGGCTTCATACTCCATGATGCTATAGTAATACCAACTAACATCGCAAAGAAATTCATTTTTGCGATCCCGCCTGAAGCTTATGAAGATAGGAAGATGGAATTACACTTCAATCGCATTGCAGGACCAAATGCCGTTGTATCGGAAGTGATGCTTTACCGTGCCAGCAAAGGCAATTCGATACCTGTAACGTATCAGGGTGGTAAAACAGGAGCAGATATGTATACAAGGGCGCCTATAATCACAAATCCTGTGGTTATTGATGGTAAACTGGACGAATGGCCTAGTTTATATCCTATTGTTCCCCAGCGTTTTGCTGATAATCCAAATAACTCTCCTTGCCAGATGTACGCTCAATGGAATACAGACAATCTCTATCTGGCTTTCAAAGCTGATAGGACTAAACTAAAAAAACTTACAGACTCACCAGAAATTTCAGATACCCCTGACACTTTACACCTTTTTATAGATACTGCTTTTGGTTCATCAAAAAACGTTTATAAAGCTAATAATTACCATTTCACCTTCTCCAACCTTGGCGCAGTATTAACAAATTCCGATAAAAAATCAAAAGAAAACAAATCGCCTGCTAATGTCGTAGTCTCACAAATACATCACTACATTGACTCGATACCACGAACGATAGAGGATAGAAAAGATATTGAGATAGCGACACGTACTATACCTGATACGTCTGAATATGTTCTTGAAGTACGGATTCCCAAGGCAACTGTTATTCAGGATTATTCACCGCAACAGGGAGGAATTATCGGGTTCAATTACATATTGAGTAATCCCTATATTGTTGAGAGAGATGATGATCCACAAAAAACCGTAATAAAGGGCTTTGAGCCATTATTCTGGTCAGCGGCGTCCCGTGATGCAGCACCGATGTTTTGGGGAAAACTTGAACTTATCGGAACTATCAGCGGACAAGCCGTAATAATGGATCGCAACATGATGAGGAAACTAACCAGTTTTAACGCTGGTGATATTATTGCTCTTACAGTGATTGACCCTGATCGAAACACAGATATAAACTCACCTCAAACAATCACTGTTCGGGTAAACGGTAATCTTACGAAAGACAGCAAAGAAATAACGCTCTATGAAACCTTACCTCCTAAAGGCGATCAACCTGCCAGTATATCAGATAATGCTAATATCGCTATTCAACCAGCCAACGATAGTCCATTTTTTGCGGGTAAAATCAAGACTCAGTTCGGCATGAACCCCGGTGATGACCCCATGATCCTGACAGTTCAAGGAAAAGAGCTTGTAACTTTGGAATATATTGATCCTTACTATGGTCCCAATCAGACAAATGTGAAAGTCACGTATACAGCCACAGCCAAGATAGGAACTAACGGTTCTTTACAGATATTATCCCGATCTGGAAAGGAAATCAAGCAGTTTCCAGCAGGTCTTAGATTGTTTTTCAAGGTTCAGGATGATGATCTAATAAGACTGGAAGGAGAAGCCCAATCAGAACCAGCAAAAATTGTAATTAATGTTACTAGCAAGAATGACAGCGAACAGGTAACACTCGTTGACGAAAAAAACACAGGCACTTTTATTGGCTCTCTTGAAACAGCCTATAATACTACAGGTAATAAAGATGATGGTACATTACAAATAGTCGGTGGTGAAACAATCAAAGCCCTATATATGGATGTGCTTCAGGCATCCGGCAACACGTATGTTCCTGTTGAGGCTTCTGCGGCTGTTGACATCGGTCATGACGGAGTCGTCATAATAGGCAAATCTGAAACAGGCAAGTCAGAAGACTTCATTAATATTAATAACTTCAATGCAGGTGATATCCTTACTATAATGGTTAAAGATGTTGATTTAAATAGAGATAAATCCGTCGTTGAACAGGCGGAAGTCAAGGTTGAAGATGAACAAAACAAGGATAGCGTAATTGTAAAGCTTATAGAGATAAGTCCTGACTCTGACACCTTCATGGGAACTGTGCGCACTGCTTATGGGTTTAAACCAGATACAAACGACGATCTTCTGGAAGTAAAAGGGAATGATACTGTTAAAACTATATATACTGACGTCATACAATCAACAGGAGCCACGATGGTTGATGTGACTTATAATATGGTTGTAAACATTGGCACTGATGGCGTTATAACAATTGTGAAGTCAAACTATATATGGAAACTCGAAAACTTCAACGCAGGTGATAATATATACTTAAAGGTATGGGACCCTGATCTTAATATAAGTCCTCAAATAAGAGATCAAATTGATGTATCAATAGTTAGTGAAAAGACGCATGATGACGAAACTGTCACTTTACAGGAGAAAGAGCCTGATTCTGGCGTATTTTATGGAATAATAAAAACTGAATATTCTCAACAGCCTATTCCTGCCGATAAAGTTCTACAAGTTCAGGGTGGTGAAAAGATTACTGCTTTATACCTTGATAAGCTGAGATCCACAGGAGAGAGCAACGTACCTGTAACGGATTACTGCGTTGTCAATGTTGGTACAACTGCAAAAATGACTGTATTCTCTAAAGATGATCTATACACGCCTATTGCTGGATTTCCTGATGAGGGATGGAAAAAGACTTTCAAAGCTCAAGAAACACTTAGTGTTAGAGTCGAAGACGCAGACATTAGTTCAAATGCTGTCGCTATCACTGCCGATATCGAAGGAGGTTGGAGTGATTCCATTGTTGTTACTCTTACGGAACAGACAGATGGTGCTTTTGTTGGGAACGTAAAGACAGAATACGCTGAAAAGGTGGTCGCCGATGATAATATTTTACAGGTACGTGGAGGGGACAAGCTAACTATAACATATCTGGATGCGATAGATGACCTGGGACGAACCAGAGTTCCTATAAATACGACACTAACTGTCAGAAAAGGACAGACGGGCATATTAGAGACAAAACGCTTGAGAGAATCTGATCAATATCTGGAGCCAATTACCAGCTTCAACGCTGGGGAATCTTTTATTGTCGAAGTTCGCGACGTTGATATTAACGTTAATCCTGATGCGATTGATTATACAAACGTCACCATCAAAGGTAATATTCTGAGAGATGAATTACAACTCGTATTACAGGAGACAGACAAGAATAGTGCTATATTCAGAGGTACTGCTCAGACGGCACTCGCAACAGAGGCAGACCCAAGTGATGCCATATTACAGGTTGCGGAAAGAGAGATAGTTACTGTCGTATATATAGATGAAGTTGATGCACTCGGTAGAAATGACATCCAGATTTCATCAGAATTAACCGTTATAAGCAAAAGCGCAGGTTCACTTCTCATTGTTGACAGTGATTTCCATAAATTATCCAGTTTTAATACTGGCCAGAAAATTTATTTCAGACTGGATGATGTTCTACTCAGCAGTATGTTAAAAAATACTACAAGAATAGCTGTCAGAAGTGGTATAACAAAAGATTCTGAGGAAGTTATGCTTGAGGAAATGCCATCCCCAGGGAGCAAACGAGGTCAGGGCATATACATAGGGTCAATTCGCACAAGTTACAGCACAACACCCATTCGAGATGGTATATTGCAGGTTCAGGGCGGAGAGGAGATCAAGGCTGTATATACACCGCAGTTTACCGAACCACAGACACGAAAACCCACCGAGTTAATCTCTGACGTGGCAAAGGTTAGTAAAGGCACGACAGGAAAGATAAGCATTGTATCATCCAATGGACAAAAGCTTTATAACTTCAATATAGGTGATAAATTGTACTTTAAGGTCGAAGATTCTGATCTGAACGTCAGTGATTCTATTATTGATAAAGTTGACATTCGTGTGAGTGGTGAAGTTGTAGCTAGTGTTAGGACAATCACATTAACGGAGACTGAAAAAAATTCAGGGGTTTTCATGGGGAACGTCCTGACTTGCTATGGCAGATGCTTGATTCCGCCCGCTGATTCTAGTGTTAATGATGGGCAATCGCCGATATCTACTGAACTGATCGGAGGGGAATTAGTAACCGCAATCTATATTGATGCTATTACAGAATCAGGTGAGACAAACGTAAAGATCATTGATACTTGTCGTGCCAACATGATCGGCATAGTCACTTATACATCTCAAAAAGTTGTGATTGACGGTAGTATGACTGGTTGGCCTCTCGAAAATGCACTGCCGGCAGGAGATGAAGGAAGCAACCTTTATGTCCAGTGGGATGAAGAAAACTTATATATACTTGCTTACATTATAAGTCCTAGCGTTGTTGTTAAAGACCCTGTAAAGTATTGGGAAGGTACTGATGCTTTAGAGATTTTTATTGATACTAATCCGGTATCAGAATCCAATTCAGATGGGAATCCAAAAAATAATGCAGTTTATTACTCCCTGTGGTTTTGCCCAAAAGGGGCAGGAGACGATGGGAGTCAACCATTTGTCGGACAAAGCACGCCAAAGATTATATGGAACTATGCTGATATTGAGAAGGCTGTGCAAATAATGCCGTTTGGATATATTCTTGAAGCACGTATACCGTTTAAAATTGTACTTGGTGGATTTGATCCCTACAGCACTCCCGAAGAAGATATTATGGGCTTTAACTATATAATCTATAGATCGAATGCTCCGAAACTCCAATGGGCACCGACAGTGAAAGAAGAGCTAAAATTGCCGCTTTGCCACTTTGGAACTCTGGTTTTTAGAAAATAATCATTTTTCTTATAAAAAATACTTGACAAGCATATTTTAGTGTGATATAATAATGATTGACTGGTCAGTCATTTAAGGTAATTATAAATAGGTTTGCAGATTCTAATCGAAGGAATACCAAGGAGAAATCCAATGGCGCGCAAAAAAGATGAAGAAAAACGTATAAAAATTCTTGAAGCGGCTACAAAAGTCTTTGCCAGAATGGGATTCTCCGATACTAGAATTCAGGATGTAGCACAAGAAGCGAAAATAGCTCATGGTACAGTTTATCTTTATTTCAAAAGTAAAGATGAGCTTTTTATCTCAATATTTCAGGAAAATCTTGGTGAATTGATAAAATATGTAAGTTCAGAGGTGCAAAAGAAATACAATGCCGAAGATAAACTAAAACGGATGATCTCTTTGCAACTTGACATAATAGAGGAGAATCCCGATTTAACTAAGCTTATATTAGTTGAATTTCCAAGAACTGGAAATTTCTTAAACGACAAAAATATTGATGTGCTTTCCAGTTACATAGACTTGATAGAAGACATTATAAGCGATGGAATTAAGGAAGGGGTTTTCTCTACTAATGTAAAGATTGATATTGTTGCAACAATGATCTACTCCGCATTGCAAGGGATCGCTACTAGATGGATACTGGACGGAATGAATTATTCGCTTAAAAGCATAAATGAAGAGATCTCAGAGATATTTCTCAAAGGTCTCAAGTCACAATAATAATGCGGTGTTTCCGCATTTGTGAAAACTAGATATAAGGAGGTGAAATATAATGGCTATCATGATTGAGGACGTTAAGTATACTCCAGACCCAATGATCGCAGGCAGTAAAGTTAAAGCAACTGCAAAAGTAACAGCAGATGATGGAGTAGCATCATTAAAACTCTATACTCCAGATTACAGAACACTGGAAGCTAAAGATGAAGGTAACGGGATCTTCTCTATCGAGTCTGACGTACCTTACGATGCTGACGCTGGTCACTACGATATAACTCTCGTTGCTACGGATAAAAAAGGCAACACAAATCGTAAGACTGTACAAATCAAGATCGGATAATATCAGTTATTAAAAGTGTTTGGGATACGACACACTATGTCCCAAACACTATGCTATCATCTATCTTAATCATACCTAGAGCGATCACATCGGATTAATTTTAACATACCACTTTTATGTTTTTAAATGGGTGCCACATTCCTTCACTTTTACTATACATACATACGTTAGCAAAGACATAGAATAATCAATATATACTCCAGAATTGTGACAATCATTCTGCATGATTGTGGCATCCGTTATAAACTCTACTTACTAATATAAACTTCATCAAATTCAATAAACACGCCATTCTTATCATATCGCCACCAGTTGGCATTATTATTGCTTATAATAGAAAATGGATGAACAAATCTCACTAGATAATACTCAACGGTACGCATTTTTTGGAGGATAAGAAAATGAAAAAGTTTATTATAATGTTAAGCGTATTAACTGCCATCATGTATGCCATGCCTATTATGGCACAAGAGCAAACACTTTTTAGCGGAAAGACTGAGTTCGGGGGTTTCGGTGGTCCGGTGTGGAAAACAACAATGCTGAATGACGATTGGGGATTAATGATGGGTGGTCGAGGTGGCTGGAGTATCAACCACGTATTATCCATTGGCGGTGGTGGATATGGACTTACTACTAATATCCCTGCTCCTGTTTCTGATAGGTATCTTAACTTTGGTTACGGTGGTGGAATAGTAGAGGTTATTCTTGCCTCTGACAAAGTAATCCACTTGACGACAAATGTATTGGTAGGCGGTGGCGGAGTAAACTTCCGTAAAGACTGGGAAGAAATGAATGGTGATTGGGAAGATTGCTATCGTTGCTCTTACGACAAAGACTATGATCCTGATTTTACACCTACTGACAGTTTCTTCGTAATTGAACCCGGTGTTGAACTTGAGATAAACGTAGCAAAATTCTTTCGAGTTGGATTAGGGGTCAGCTATCGCTACATCAACGGAATTGAAACAGAAGGACTTAAAGATAAAGACCTTAGCGGGATATCAGCAAACGTGATTCTAAAGTTTGGTAAGTTTTAATCTAAGTGATGAGTAATGAGAGTAATCAGCTTTCAACATAATGATTACTGATTACTAGATTAGGAGGGTTCAAGATGAAAATACTTATTCTCTATTATACAAAGACTGGCCATACACTTGAGGCGGCTAATCCAGTTGCTGAAGGGATTAGAAACGCTGGTTCTGAAGCTGATCTGGTTAATGTGAAGGACTTTGTGGCTGACAAACTTTCGGATTACGATGCTTTTATAGTCGCCAGCCCATGCCATGCAGGATCAATATCCAAAAAAGCCGGTATAGCAGAACCTATAAAAAAAGCCCTTAACGGATTAAAAACAGATGCGCTCAATGGTAAAAAATGTGGAGGGATCGCTGTTAATGCTGGAGCCGGTGGAGAAGTCACCTTAAAGAACATAGAAGCGATCCTTATGGATAAAGGCAATGGAGAATATATACCTGGCCCTGTCGCAAGAGCCGGCTCACCTTTAAGCCTGTGGAAGGGACGTTCTGTCAGTGTGGAAGACATTGAGCTTTACAAAGCTTATGGCGCAGAATTCGTAAAATGACTCTTACGATTTAGATTTAGTAAAGTTAGAATTTTAATCACGAATTACACAAATAAACGAATCTCGTTCTGCCGAGTATCGGAAGAAAAGATTTCACTAACTGTCCAGAATGTAATAAAAAAAGGCTCTTTGGTAATTAATGGGGCAGCTCATGTTTATAATGGATTCCTGTTTTCACGGGAATGACAAAATATAAGCATGTCATTCCCGTCCCCATGAAAATGGGGAAAGTGGGAATCCATTCTATGCAAGAATCATTCCCCCGTTAAATACCAAAGAACCCAAAAAGATTCGTGAAGACTAGCGTAAATTAGCGGATAAAAAAGATTTTTATAATTCGTTTAATTCGTTCCATTGGTAAAATTCGTGATATTTATTTAGGTTGTGTATAAAATGAGTAGTAAACGAATATTAATTGCTGATGACGAAGAGAATATGCTAATAACCTTACAATTCATACTCGAATCGGCGGGTTACAAAGTTTCCACAGCGACAAATGGAAAACAGGCTATCGGCAAAATCCTTGCAGAGAAAGAAAAAAATGATCCATTCGATTTGCTTATAGTAGATATTCAAATGCCATATATGACAGGTTTAGAACTAATTGATGAACTCCGATGCTCTGGAATTTTTATACCATTTATAGCTATGACAGGATTCGATAGTGAAGAACTAGCAAGAGAAATATCGCTAAGAGGCTGTGACGAATATATCGAGAAACCTTTTAATGAGGATGAATTGATTAATTTCATTGAAAAGCAATTGTCATGAATTTTCTCTTGTATAAAAAAACCTCCTTGACAGGTAAATTAATGGGTGATATAATATAACTGACTGGTCAGTTATTGACTGAACGGTCAGTAACTTTGATAAAGGAGGCTATGAAGTGCAAGAACTAACCAGACGAGAACGAGAAAAATTAAGCAGACGCAACGAGATTCTTCAAGCGGCAAGAAAAGTCTTTGCCAGCAAAGATTATGCTTCTGCTACTTTGGATGACGTTGCAACTGTCGCTGAGTTATCGAAAGGTACGATCTATCTATATTTCAAAAACAAAGCCGACCTTTTCCTTTCGACATTTGAGATGGGTATGGAGCAATTTTTTTCTATTGTTATTGAGTCTATATCAGATAACAAAGATGACCCGATAGCCGGTATTAAGGATATGGTCCAGCGAGAACTGATTTTTTGTGAAGAAAATGTTGACCTTTTCAAGATTTTGGCTTCCGAAAGTGCGATGATTGAACTACACACAGAGATTGGACGGAACTGCGATTTCAAACAACGTATAATGGGAACAATTTCGCAAAGCATAACAGCATTAACAGATTTTATACAATATGGAATTGATTTGGGCATACTCAAGAAAGTTAATCCAAGAGATGCCGCTCTTGGATTGCTGGGTATGGTACGTGAATTTTCTTCCAGATGGATCATGGGGTCAGAAGAAGGCAGGTTAAGAGATAAAGCAGACATTATAAATAAAATTTTCCTTTATGGACTTATGCAAAGTGATCAAGTCGTGGATCAGTGTTGATATAAAATCTAAAACATCCATCAAAAGATGTTTCATAAAACGGAGGTAAAGAATGCCTGTTCGTATTGTTAATCACCTAACGGTTTTTTTCATTATTATGTTCCTGCTTATAACGGGAACTGTCATGGCTCAACAAAACTCTCCGACGGCGTTGACGCTTGAGGAGAGCATTGCAACCGCCCTGTCAAACAATCTTAGCGTAAAATCTGCAACCGAAAAAGTGAAAGTTGCAGAACAGAAGATAAATGAAGCCCGTGCTTCAATGATGCCTTCTATTTCGGGCAGTGGTAGTTATACATATTCAGGAAAAGCTCAAGTAATGCAACTTGATCTCTCAAATCTCCTTAGTGCTGTGAGCGGAAATACAAACACACAAGGAGCGCCGTCAAGCACGAGTAGCTATATAATAAGCATCCCGGTAGGACAAGAGGATACTTATAACGTTGGAATATCCGTTCAACAACCCCTTTTCACGTGGGGAAAAATATTAAATGCCTACTCCCTATCAAAGATCAGCTACGAAGCCGAAAAACAGGCACTTGAGAGTGTAAAACAGCAGGTTATTTTCGATACAACGAAAGCATTTTATGGCGTATTACTGACTGATCAATTGGTCAAAGTAACACAGATGGCTGTGGATCAGGTTCAAGCTCACCTAAAAACTGCTCAAGACCTTGTTGATGCGGGAATGGCAACAAATTTCGACCTTCTTAGAGCAAAAGTTCAGTTGGCAAATATAAAATCACAGCTTATTAAAATGCAGAATCTGCTGAAACTTTCTAAAGATTTATTCAAAAATACTATCGGGATGAGTCTTGACGCAGACGTTACTCTAAAGGGTGAGTTCACGTATAAGCCGATGGAACTTGAAATAGATAAGCTTCTTGATCTAGCAAAAAATAACCGTCCTGAGATAAAGCAACTTGAGCTTCAAGAAAAAGTTGGAGATAAGGCAGTGAGCCTTGCAAAAGCCGGCAATAAACCAAATGCTGCACTAGCTTATAACTACAGCTATACATCTTATGCTGACACATTAGATAAAGTTTTCACACGAGATCAGTGGAACAATACGTGGAGTGTGACTCTGGCTTTAAGTGTACCGATATTTGATGGATTGGCAACAAGGGCAAAAGTTAAAGAAGCAAAGGGAACAGTTAATCAGATCAAGATAGGCAAAGAACAACTGATCAATGGTATCACTCTGGAGGTACGAGCCTCATATCTAAGCTTTGTAGAGGCGAAGGACCTATTAAAGGTTCAGGAAGAAACTGTGCAACAGGCACAAGAAAGCCTTCGCATAGCAAACCTGAGATACAAAAATGGTCTGATTACTAATGTCGAATTAACAGATACAGAGCTATCTCTCACTCAAGCGCAGACAAATTATTCTAACGCACTAAATGATTATATAATAGCTTTGGCAAAGCTTGAGAAAGCTACGGCTTCTAAATTGAATTAGAAGATTAGCTTGATAATGTTAGATTTTAAAGTAGTCCAAGCTTCCAGCATGGTTTTTGAAGATGATATAAGGAATTGCCAGCTTAGAAAGCTGGGCTACACGTGTATTTATTTCTAATTTAGCATTGTCGAGTTAAGATATTAAGGAATAGGTATTTGATTTTATAGTTGTTGAATGGAGGGTTTGCAGGATGAAAAAAGTTTTGATTATAATAATTATACTAGCTTTAGTGGCACTTGGCGCCTGGAGGGTAAATGCAGTATTTCAAAAAAGGGCTCAAGCAGCAAAAGCACAGGAAAAACCACCGATTGCAGTAGAAGTTGAAGTCGCAAAAATTGGCAATATTCAAGAAGAGCTTTCTCTTGTAGGAAATATCGTTGCAGATTCAGAAGTCACTGTGTTTCCAAAAATTGCAGGAAAAGTTGAAAAAATGTCAGTGGATGTTGGTAATAGTGTAACGAAGGGCAGCATAATGGCAAAGCTTGAAGATAAGGAACTTACCCTTAGAGTGAAACAAGCGGAAGTTGCGCTGGATACTACCCGCACTGCTTATGATCAAGCAAAAGCTTTAGCTGAAGTAAGAGTAAAATCACAGGTCGCTCAAGCTGAAGCTGGCTTGGCTGGTGCAGATGCCTCATTGAAACAGGTTCAGGATATTGCTAAAACAAGAGTATCAAGCCAATTAGATCAGGCACAATCAGGCTTAGATGCACTCAAAACTAACCTGAAAAAGATAAAAGATGGCGCAAGACCCGAAGAGAAAAAACAGATTGAGGCGATGGTGTTGCAAGCTAAAGCAAATATGGATAATGCACAGACTGATCTTGATCGCATGAAGAAACTTTACGATGATGGAGCCATAAGTAAACAGACACTTGATGGTGCAGAAACTAGAGCGACAGTGGCTAATGCACAGTATGATGCGGCGTCCCAACAATTAAAACTGATAGAAATAGGCGCAAGACCCGAAGATATTCAGGCTATGGAACTTCAAATAAAGGCGGCTGAATCTGGATTGTTAATCGCAAAATCAATGGCTGATTCAAAAAGCTGGGAACAGGATATAGAAATGGCAAAATCACGATATGATCAGGCAAAGGCGATGCTGGATTCCGCTCAATCGCTAGTAAAAGCAAAAAGCTGGGAAGCTGATATCGCCGGCGCTGAAGCAGGCGTCAAACAGGCAGAAACAGCTTTAGCATTAGCTAAAGAAACATTAGGATATGCTACTGTTATCGCTCCTATCAGTGGTACTGTATCCAAACGAAATTTGGACACTGGTGGTATGGCAAATCCTGCGATGCCTTTATTTACTATTGTAAGTATGAATATAGTTAAAGCAATAGTGGAAGTTCCTGAAGTAAACTTATCAGAGTTACCAGCTAATGACAAGGTTTCTGTATCTGTTACAGGGATCGCTGAACCTGTAACGGGTCAAATCACTCTGGTAAATCCAGTAATAAAACCCACCAGTAGAACAGCTACCGTAGAAATCACTATTGATAATTCATCACATAAATTAAAGCCCGGTGCATTCGCTAGAGTAAGTATACCCCTGAAAATTCACAATAATACAGTTCTGGTAAGTCGTTCTGTTGTTAACGACGACAAAGAATCAGGAAGTAAATACGCTTATATTGTAGATAAAGATAAAAGCATTAAACGAAAAGTAGAAATCGGAATTATTCAGGGTGATAAAGTCGAAATTTTATCTGGTGTTCAAGCTGGTGAAAAAGTTGTTACCGCCGGACAAAACCTAGTAAAAGACGGCGGAATCGTAAAAGTATCTGGACAATAGATTGGAAGATTGGAAGATTGGAATATCAGAATCTTTTAATCTTAGAATCTTAGAATTTTGGAATCGTTTAATAGAGAGGTAAAGGGAAAATGAAAATAGCTGATCTGTCAATAAACAGGGCAGTTACTTTTGCGATGATATTCATCGGTGTAATTGCTTTTGGTTTAGTGTCATTGGGACGTTTAAATCCCGAACTCTTTCCTAATGTTACATTTCCAGCCATAACGATCGTAACTTCATATACTGGAGTTGGATCCGAGGATCTGGAAAAGCTTATTACCCGTCCAATTGAGGGAGCAGTTAGCACAATCACAGGCATTAAAGAGGTTACATCTACGTGTAAAGAAGGAATAACATTCACCATCGCCAAATTCGATTGGGGTACAAACATGGATGTTGCTTCATCTGATATAAGGGAGCATCTTGATCTTATTAAGAGTATATTGCCCAAAGACGCAAGTGATCCCTTGATTTTCAAGTTTGATGTTTCTTTACAACCGATTATGTTTATCGGTATTTCTAGTAACACGCTTTCTCCTGCTGAATTGCGAAAAATGTCAGAAGATGATATATCACCTATTATCGAACGTATAGATGGCGTTGCATCAGTGACTACTCGTGGTGGCCAAGTGCGTCAAATACAAGTGCAAGTAGACCGCAGTAAGTTGGAAGCTTATGGATTATCAGTCCAATCGGTTATGGGTATTATCGGTGGTGAAAATATTACATCTCCTGCGGGTGAAATAGACGAAGATAGATCCACACAGTTAATCAGAACTGTCGGTGAGTTTACTTCTGTTGAACAGATAGGTAAAGTTGTTGTGTCATATAAGGACGGTGCTCCTATTTACGTCAAAGATGTCGCAAACGTTGTAGATACTTATGCCGATCAAACAGATCAGGTATATTTTAATGGCAAACCCGTTGTAACGCTTCACGTTCAAAAACAGGCTGACTCTAACACAGTAAAGGTTGTAAATAGGGTAAATAAGTCATTAAAAGAATTACAAAATAAATATGAAGGACGAATAAATTTTAGCGTTATTATGGATAACTCGCAGTATATAAGAGATTCTTTGACTAACATCACCGATTCAGCTATTCAGGGTGGACTTCTGGCTGTATTGGTATTGTTCTTCTTCCTTTATAATATACGCAGTGTTCTGATTATTGCTACCGCAATCCCTTTATCAATAATAGCAACCTTTTCGATTATGGATTTAGCCCATGTATCACTCAACATAATATCAATGGCTGGTCTGGCTCTTGGTATAGGAATGTTGGTTGATGATGCTATTGTTGTGCTTGAAAATACTTATCGGCACAGGGAGGAAGGTGAAGACCGGCGGAAAGCCGCTAGCAATGGAACGGCTGAAGTTGCCATAGCTGTTATTGCGTCCACTCTAACTACATTGGCTGTTTTCGTGCCAGTCATATTTGTTCCCGGCATCGCTGGCGTGCTTTTCAAAGATCAGGCATTGACTGTTTCATTCTCACTAACAGCGTCTCTTTTCGTTGCATTTACTCTTGTTCCGCTGTTGGCTTCAAGGTTCTTAAAACTAGAATCTGAAGGAAGACAGACGGGATGGTTACACAGGCTTACACTTACACTCGAATCATACAAGCTTGGTTTAGATAAATTCTATCAAAGACTCCTAAATTGGGCTTTAGACCATAGAAAGACAGTTTTGATAACAGTATTAATCATGTTTCTTTCAAGTGTATCGCTTTTTTACCCATTCCGATTAATTGGTACAGAATTTACGGGTATGTTTAATCAGGATGAAATCCAATTTAGTGTTGAAACGCCTCCTGGAACCAGACTTGAAGTTACAGAAAGTGTCGCAGAACAAGCTGATAAAGTTATACATGAAGTTGCTGGAGACGACATAAAATCTACTTATATTACAGTAGGCTCTGGAGAAGGGATATCAGGTTTATTTGGTGGCTCCGGTTCTAACGCCGCCAGTATAAGGATAGAAATGAAGAAAGCTAATGAGCGGAAGCGGTCCCAAAATGAAGTCGAACTGGATATAAAAGACCGTCTGTTAAGTATACCGGGGATAAAGATAGTGTCTAATAACGCAATAGCTTCTATTCTAGGTATGGGTGGATCAGATATAAACGTAGAAGTATACGGATACGACCGAGAAACAGCTAGGGATTTTTCAAACAAGGTTAAAACTATGGTTGAAAATATCAAAGGTACTGCGGATGTGCAGACCAGCTTGTCTGATACAACACCGGAACTAAGAGTTGCCATAGACAGAGAAAAAGCTTATGCTTTGGGATTAAATGTTGCTAACATAGCCAGTACATTACAGACTGATGTTCTCGGTACAGTAGCAACCAGATTCCGTGAAGGTAGCGATGAATATGATATTTTAGTGAGATATAAAAATGACGATCGCTTAACTCGTGAAGACATATACAATATGCCAATTATGTCTCCTATGATGACCCAGGTACAATTACGGAATGTTGCTACACTCCAACCATCACAGGGATCAATTTCCATAGACCGAAAGAAGCAAGAACGTATAGTGACCGTTACAGGCAAGCTTAGAGGCAGAGACCTTGGAAGCGTAACAAGAGATATACAGGCAGGATTAAGAGCAATGGCTATACCGCCGGGATTCACTGTTTCCATCGGAGGCTCGTCCAATGACATGGCAGAATCTTTCAAGTGGTTGGGATATGCACTAATAGGTGCTGTCTTCTTGGTTTACGCAGTCATGGCTTCGCTGTATGAATCCTTCATAACGCCGTTTATTATAATGTTTACTTTTCCATTGGGTATAATTGGTGTCTCCTGGATGTTTTTCTTTACTGGAACAGCATTCAGCCTTACAGCATTTATCGGTCTGATCGTGCTTGCAGGTATAGTCGTGAAGAACGGTATTGTTATGATTGACTATATCGGTCAGTTACGCAATAGAGGTTTAAGTCTGCGAGAGGCAACGGTAAGAGGAGCAGAAATAAGGCTTCGTCCTATCGTTATGACTACTCTTACTACAATTTTCGGCATGATCCCATTAGCTTTGGGACTTGGTGCAGGTTCAGAAACGAGTTTCCCACTCGCAAGGGCTGTTATCGGTGGTCTGAGCGTATCAACGGTACTTACACTCTTATTCCTTCCTGTATTATATACAATAATATCAGAGTATAGACTCAAGAGAACTGAACGAAGGTCGCTAAGAAAGGTTAAGCGTTCATCAATTGCTGTTGGCGAGTGAAGTAATACTAATTTAACTTAGAAATGAGACTTAATGATAGCTCTCCACTAAAACGTGGAGATGAATATTGACAAAAAAGGGATCCATTGACATCCTTTTATATACTCAAAAAATGAAAGGAGAGTCAGATTATGGATCCCACTAAAGTATTTTGCCACA
>Ga0315282_10004153_pt1 | contig 25370 bp, 34 predicted proteins | sample YL17G07_20_MG_FD_203693 | JGI IMG/M metagenome (GOLD analysis project Ga0315282, IMG submission 203693) | Sediment microbial communities from Yellowstone Lake, YNP, Wyoming, USA - YL17G07_20 | ecosystem: Environmental > Aquatic > Freshwater > Lake > Sediment | place: USA: Wyoming | collected... | reverse complement strand
CGTCATTTGAACCTCCCTCAAAATTTCATCCATTTGCTGACGACGCTGTTAAGAATGTCATTACTGAATGCAATTTTCATCCTCGGCGTTTCCTTTCACGTTTTAGCAGGATTATAATTGAGGCTCTGAATAAGAGCGTAAAGGAGATAACTGTAGATTTTGTGAAAACAGTGCCTGAGATTGAAGAAGAGGAAGAAGTAACTGGAATTGAAGAACTTTAGCGATCGAATAATACGAGGGAAGAGTTGGGAACGAAGCAAAACATTAAACATTTTGCCATGCAACTTTTTTTTTTAAAAAAAGTGAACTTACATGCTTGGTAGTTCAATCACTTAAAAATAGCTAATGGTTTTCATAACAATAGGTTAAAGCTTTGTCTTGGCAAAAAATTCGATTATTGTTTTCGCTCTAGAATCGCCTTTGTTAAGAGTATACAACGGGATTTCTCCAAAAACTGCCCTTGAAACCAGCCCAGACTCCACAAGGTTCGTAAGATGACGCGCTACGGAGCTTCTTCCTAGTCCGGTACGTTGGCAAATTTTGTATACTGTCAGCTCTTTGTCGGATTTCCATAAGACTAGCAAAATCTTCAATCGGGAAGGGTTCCCAATCGCTTCAATGAATCTCTTCTTTTCTTCGTCTAGTTTAAGCATCAGATTCCTTCTTCTTCAAAAGATCAACCAGAAACTTTTCTAAGATTTCTGCTTTGACGCCGTTAAGCCCAGGCTCAAACTTTTCATTTAGAGTGATTAGGCCAGCAGCCTTCAACTGTTTAACTAAAGCGTGAAGCATGACTCTTCCCACCGGCTCCACATCGTATTCCTCGCAGACAACATGATACGAAGATTCAACCTCTTCTAACGGAAGGAAGATAGCTTCTTTTTCCCTTTTGAGACAACGCGCAAGGGCTAGAAGCATTAACCTTTCCTCTTCCGAAAGCATTGTTACGTCTTCATCCCTTATTTTCGGGTCCGTCTTCTCTTGGGCTTCCCTAACATGCTCAGGCAAAACGGCTGACTGCTCATCTCTATCAGCAGCAAAACCAGCTGACAACAAAAGCAGCAAAGCGTATCTTGCGTCTCCATTACCGTATTTGGCAGTGTTTCTGGCGATGAACGTTATGATTTCGTCTGAAACCGCATTTTCCCGAAAAGCTTCCTTCACACGCTCTTTCAAAATGTCCAAGAGCTGATTCTCCAAATATGGCGGAAACTCCAGTCTTTCTTGCGGCCTGAACCTGCTTAGGGTTTCTTGACTCATATCCTTCATGAATGAATGGTTTCGGGCTATGAACATGAAGTTTATTCTCTGAGGAACATTAGTTATGGCGTCAGTCAGCCTAGTCAACTCGTAAACTATGTCTTCACCAGTCCGTCTCAAGTAGTAATCGATTTCGTCTAGAGTTAAGATGAGAAACTTGTTGTGTTCGTTTAAGTAATCCCACAAAGCATGCAGTAACTCGATGGGACCGTAGCCTCTCAAAGGAAGAGTGGGTGCAGCCTGCCGAATAATGTTCTGAACTAAGCCAAATTTTCCACTTGTTGTGCGACAGTTAATATGAGCATAAATCAAATCCATGCCACGATTCTTAGCGATCCTCTCCAAAGCATCTCCAACTTTCTTCGCTGTAGCTGTCTTACCCGTTCCACTTTCGCCAGTTATCAAAATCCTTTCACTTAACATGCCTGGCTGGTCGATGGCTATTTTAAAAAACTTCACAAGTTTCTCAAGATACTCTTCCCGATGAGGCAGACGAGAAGGCACATACTCAAAATCAAGCTTATGAAGCCCATCTCTCTTAAACACAGAGGTTTTCTTAAACGTAATTCGGCCTCCCATTCATAATTTAGCAAGCTGCAGCATATGCTAATTCTCTTAAGAATTCCTTTATCGATTCTCGATATTAAAATTAAGTATTAAAGTCGAACAAGAGAGAGACTTAAGTAAAAGTGAAGCCGAAATAACAGCAGTTATTTAGTCAGACCAACATACCAAATACTCGTGGTCAGTATGTCAAAAAGAACTGGGATATTTGTAACCGTCCGCTTTTGGACTGATTACGTATATCCAGGGAAAAAGATAGTGCCAAAGAAGGCATGGGCAGCGGGTTCTTTATATCTTCGGACCTCTGATGTTCACGGAATCAAACCTACAAAACCTGTTATTTTCAATAACCTAGAGGAGTTCATGCTAAAACTCCATGAACTGCTAAAGTCTCAAGGAATTACTCTTGTCATGCAAAGCGAATCTGGTGGCACTGTTGCTCGCCTTGGTGAAGGATATCCTGCTAAGAGCGGGCCATGGTATCAACCTAAGAAATCTTAGCCCATAAGGGTGAGCATCGAGACATGTCACACTACAATGCCATTCTCGTCACTGCAATTGAGAACATGAAAAAGGAATATTCTCAAGGAAATGTACAAATACGGACAGAAGCTGATCTTCAATGTATTCTCTTTTCGGAATGTTTGAAATTGATGAAGCAAGAGGAGTTTGAAAGGCCGTTTGAACTTCATGCAGAAAAAGACGTGTTCAAAAGGCGTCAGAAGATTGACCTAGTTTTGGGTCATGATGAAGTTTTGGTGGAATTGAAAGTAGAGCCTGATTATCCCGGAGTGAACAAACCAGTTGTATTCAGTACAATAAAGGAAGCATGCGGTAGCGGAGGAAGCGTTGAGGAAGACTTAAAGAAAATAGAAAATTATTCCGAAAGAGGAAAACACGCTCACTTTGTCATGATTGATGAAGATGGCAGACACGCAAAGAAAATTCATGGAAATTGGAATCTATTAGACGTCAAAGGCAAAAAATCTTACTTCTTACATGTCTACTACAAACCCCAAGGCTCTTAGGTCGGTTTTAGCCTTGTTACAGGCAAAGCATAATGTTTCACAAACAGTGCGCCAAAATCATTGCTGGTTACCGTTCTTACGGAAGAATTAGGCGGACACCAGCTAAGGCGCATATTGCCAGAATCGCAAGCATAATTATGTATTTCATAAATTTGAGAAAGTCCTTCCGCAACAGAATGATCTCTCTTTGCGTATCTCTATTAATTTCTTCGATAGCGCCAAGCTTCTGGGCTATGTAAACCAAAGCCTCGTTTGGGTCGTTGAACTTAAGCTCCTCTTTACCGGGCATTGGGTCACCGAATGGTGTAATTGAAAATACTCTAACCGCTAATGCTGATTATTATGTCGAAGCTGAAACTTTGTATTCCTTCTATGCTTGAAGAAACGGTGAGAGTCAACGTCACCTGAACCACTTCTAGAGGATCGAACAATTGACCGACATAATTCCAACTAAGCGCCAAGTAGTTAGAAGCGTTTGAGGGAGTCCAATTGTCAGTAGCCACAGAAATGCTGGCAGCCACGTTTCCTTCGTTCCTTACATAAACAGTGACATTGTTCATGGAGCCTGGCTCAACCATGCCCCAATCGATAAACGAAACAGGATCAGTGCAGTTGCTATCCCAGAACACTCCAACACCCACAGCCTTAACAGTGCCACGACCAACAATGCGAACTGAAGACTGCATGAAGCCAGAAGCAACCACGGTTAGAGCAACAATTGAAAGGAGGACCGCCAACGGCTTGAAAGCAATCCTCTGCTTAACGCTCATTCACTTGTCCTCTTTGGGAAAACCCATTCCGCACCTTCGATGACAGCGCTGTCAACGCCGAATCCAAACGCAAACGCAGAAAGCAAGACATGTAGAAAAAAGTCCTCAGGAACCGTGAACATCGGGAAAACCAAGGCAGTAGCAATGAGGCAGAGAATGAACGAGGCGACAGCACTGGCCGTGTATCTATGGCTCCACTCAACCTGCTGGGCTCTTGCTTTCCTCAAGTACGGAAGAGCTGTTCTCGCACAAATGCCAAGCAAGACGCCGATGAAGGCTACGGTTACCGGGTCAAGGCTTATCGTTCTCTTTCCACCCTACACAAATCTTTTTAGCCAGAGGCTTAAATCTGTTTCCGTACATGTATACATCAGTGGTAACAAGGCTCTATTCTAGGATGTTAACAGCCAAACAAAAGAAATAAATCTTGTACAAAACTAAGTTAAATTGATCCAGATGGGAAAAGACACGCCGCGTTTCGTCCCTCTTGAGGAAAAGAAAAGACACGAATTAGATCGCTACTTGAAAACGTCTTCTACAAGAAGTTTAATTGCAAGATTCATGATTCTCCAAATAATAGCTCTAGAAAAGATTAAATATGAAAAAGAAGTCGGAGATTTTCCAGGCTGGTCTGGAATATCGGCTAAACAGATATTTAGGCAAATAAGTCGCACTTTTCAGGATAAGATATCCTTACATACTATCTACAAACACATAAACAACATGACACACCTTTCGTGGGTACAGCGAGATGTAGAAAGATGGGTATTAACAAGAAGGAAAATGGATGATACACCCGTTGGATCATGGGCTCAGCCGCTTCCTGGGTGGGTCATGTTAAATACCTTGACTTTCCAAGGCGAAAAAGAGTTAGAAAGAATCAAGATTCTACTGGGAAGAAGAGGCAAACTCCCTGCTTCTCGTCAAAATAATCCATATGGCGATTTACTCCATCTTTCTTGAATATGCATAAAAGGAGACGCAAAGGGATGAAAAGAAGACTGACTGCAAGAGAAAATATAGGATATCTTGGGGAGAAAAGGGCAATTGATATTCTTAAGAAGGAAGGCTATAACATAGAATTGTGGTTGCATGAAGAATCGAATGTAGGATCAGAACCTTATGATGTTGTAGCACGAAAGAACTCTAGAATATATCTCATCGATGTCAAGAGTTCAACTTCAAATAAGCGAAGACTACCGGTTCATGATCATTCTCTTGTTGACCTAATAAACACCGCCAAGAAAGAGAACAAAACCCCACTTATCCTTGTCGTTAAGCCATCTTCCTATTCTTTCATTGACCCCTACGATCTTATCTCTGGCATAAAACTTGAGGGCGTATATTTGTATTATTGTACATTAAGGAACCGTAAGAAAAAGGACATCAAAGATTTGTTGAAATCGAGAGCATATCGTTAAGATTTTTAATACGTGTATTGCTTATTTATCAATAGGCGAAAGTTTTGATAACAAATAAGGAGAAGTTATGGAATCTATTTAGCCATCTATTGGTCACTGCTGGACTTAATCCTGAACTTTATAGAAAGTATTTTGACGAAGAATATGAGACGATAAAGACTGAAGACCCCACATCTCAAGAGCAGATAATTCGAGTACTTGCCAAATTTACTATTCAATATGAACCAAAACATCCTCTTCCTCCTGGAGTTTCAGCGATGCGTGAAGCTCTGAAAATCGATGAGGAACAGGATAAAGCAAAGCAAGATATTGACTTGAGCGATCCCGCATCGGTAGAACGATATATCCAAACGCTGAAGGAGCTGAAAAGGAAAGGAGAAAAGATATGGAATGATCTTGAATTGAAACGTGCAGAAATAAAGGCAGAGAGCCTCAGAAAAAGTGGAAGAAACGTTATCTCTGTCACTTGTTTGAAATGTGGAAAACCTCTGAAGTACATTAGAGAGTTTGAATGGGGACTTTGCATGGACTGCTACAGTCGCTTATGAAAGCGTGTGCACATGTTCGGCGCTTCTTCATAATGAATTGCCTTATAGCTCAACGTCTCAAGTTTTCCTCCGCTTCTAATAAGCCTAGCCCATATGTACGTGCATTCGCAAAAACCATTCTGGAAAGCAGTTATCCACTCTTGCTCTCCAACCTTGATGAGCCTCTCCACCGCCTTAGGAGGATAATCATAGAGTTTCCTAAGCAAATTCGTTCGCCAAACAGATGTGCCAAAAGCATAATGCCCTTGCGGAGGATCATAGTCTATCGCTATGGCGTCGCACAAATTCTCTCTAAGAAGATTAAGCGCATCTTGGACGTAACCCTCTGGAAGAACCGTATCCACATCCAAGTTCAGAGTAAAAGGCGTCTTAACCTCTCCATAGCCAATCTTTCTGGCTTCCCACATAGGCACTTGTCTTTGAATCCAAAGTGTATTGGGAAGCGCTTTAAGCTGTTCTCCGCCTCCGCTGTCAACAACAACTTTCCATGAAGCGTTTAGAATTTTAAAGTTTTCTCTGATGAAACGTTCTAGGTCTGGCGGATACTTCACTGGGATTACTATGGTTAAATCGTGCATGTGCAATTGTCAATCATAACCTCTGTAAGCCCGCAGGCTGGACCGCCGCATCTGTCAACTATTCCCGTGAATCTTATTCCCTTAACCTTTTTGCCAGGCTCCAGAACAGGCTTTAATTCGTGAGAAACCCATACACCTTGGGGGTCTCCGCTCAAATCGACAAGCGTTGAAGTACCATCAGTGTAAAGGATTTCCAACTGCCAAACCTCGGGCGGAACAGGGTTGCAATAGTCTGTGCCCCACTTTGTTTGAACTTTAAAGACGGATGATTCTGTGAAGCATTCTACTGGTATGGGTGAAGCGAACTCCTGTCTTAAGGCTCCAGTGATTCTCGGACAACCTATTGGACCAGGCGGGTCAGTGTCCTTAGCTGCTAACCAAGCTCGGAGTCCCAACCCATCGGGCTGACATTCAGCATCTGCAGTGACTCCCCAAGCCGGAGTTCCATCAGCATGCGTCCCTTCAACAATCCACCCAGTCAAGTCTCCAGTCTCAAATTCTCCGTTAGTAAACTGTTCACCCGGGGGCGGGCATCCTGGAAACGCAACAATAATAATGTCGTCGATTCTAACGTCGTCCCATCCGTAGCTTCCATCGCCTCCCGTGATTACGCTTATCCTTAATGCCTTCGTCGCATCTACCCAGAGTTTTGCGCAGCATCTCCAAGGCTGGAAGGGTCCTACTGGAATCCCTGTCCTTATGATGTAGTCCTTATCGTCATAGTGGACTCTAACGCAGTTGTTGGCATTCATTCCCGACTTAGTCAAGTGTATGACTGCAAAGGCGTGAGAGAAAGCTCCGATTGCGAAGCCTTTTTGCATGTATTGCCCTTTGTTTGGAACCCACTGTCCACTCGAGTCGAGTATGCCGCTTTTCCATGCGCCATAAAGTGTTCGGTATCCCGCTATGTTGAGGCTGTAGGCTCCCTTGTACGCGTAGCCTGTTTTATACTCGAACCTCTCGTAGCCAACAACTCCCCATCCATCCAACGTCCCCTCAAAGTCGTCTTCATCGATGATTACGGCGTCAGGCCACGAGTGGTCAAAAAAGTAGAATTCCCATGCAATTGTGTCTTCGCCGTAAAGCTGCGTGTAACCGCTATCCTTGTACGCCCTTATGGTCAGAGTCATGACTTCGTGCGTTAGGCTATCTGGGATTTCACGTCTTGGCGTCCAGAAAAAGAGAGCCGCACCGTTTGCAGCTACTGAGCCTAACTCTTTAGTCAAATCAGACCATTTAGTAGGGTCTCCGCTCGTCACATCTGCAAAAACCTTGAACCATAATGGGATAAGCTCATCGTTTACAATTTCAAACCCTTGTCTCAGAGTCACTGGCGACGTACATCCCTGAGTGTCTATGCATGTTTCTGGATCGCTGTGCAAGAAGGCGTAGACATCGTTGCCTAACAGAAGTGTTTTAGCCTTCTCTTCAGGCGTTAAATCCTCATACCACTTGTCAACCATAACCTTCGCCTTCTATGGTGGGTAAGGAGCCAAAATGCTTCCGACATTGCCGTGGACAAAAGCCATGAGAGCCTCACTGGTGTGGCTTGCAGCATTTGAATGTGAAAAAGCCATTTGAAGTAACTCGGTGTTGCTGCTAGCGTTAACGTGAGCAAACGCCATTTTAGGCTGCTCCATTATGCTTCCCTCGCGATATCGGGACTTTGTGGCTCCTTTCCACTTCGGAATCCTCTTCTTCCCAGCAATGCTCTGCATGTACCTTAAGCCCACTCTGCGCGACACTGGTTACTCCTCCTCTCCGCAAATCTCTGCATGAACGGTTCCAGCTGTTCCCCCACTGGGATACTTGGCTTGCAGCTCAAACTTCTTAGAACCGTCGCCTTCGCATGGCTGCCAGCCCCAAGGAAACCAGTCGGTAAAAGGAAGCTTTCCCATCACATAGTATTCTACGCTCACGTCTTCTCCATCCCAAAGAAGCTTGAACATAACGTCTTCAGGGCACGAAACAACAACTTTAGCCAAATGAAACGTCTTATCCTTCGCCACAATTATTTCAATTATTGTCGCATAATTTGCAGCGGTGACAGCCGAACCCTTCGCTTTCGTAGTTGCTAAAGGCTTAGGAACAACTTCGGAAGGAGAAAGCTGATGGACCAACTATATCACCAGAAGACGATAAGCCAAAGGAACCGTTGACTCCGTGGAAATGTCAAGCCTAGAAACTTGCAAGTGCAACTCATGAAAGTATATGGCTTGGCCCTTGAAGAGCGGGATTTGTTCGCCTCCGTTTATGCGAACCCTGATTGTGCCCTTATCGCTGACGATGTAGCCGTATTCGCCATCACGGCCCAAGTCAACCCTAACCTTGATCTCTTTAGGCTGGTCCTTTACCACCGTTTCTTCTTCACTCAAATAGTTCCTGTGTTTGGGTGGAGCTACTGGTAGGGGTGTGGGCTTAATTCTTACGTCAAGCGGCTCTGAGGGAATAGTTACCGCTCTTACGACAGGAATTCTTTCAGCAGACACGACAATTGGCGGTTGCGCCGCTTCCAGGACTGCCTCAATGCTTTTCAGCACGGCTAGAATTTCTTTGTCTACTGCTTCTCTTCTCCTCTCAGTCTCAGCAATATAGGCTAGAAGGGGGTCGAGCCTCGTGATCAAAGCGCCTAGCTGGTCCAGAAGCGTTGGTTTAGGGACAGCAGGGGCTCTCTCTTCCTCAGCCATCTGTTAATGCTCCAAAATTAGGGCGTGAAGCCTCCGAAGGTGAAAATTGTTGTTGTGGCGTTCGAGTTCACTTCTACGCTGCGGTCGAAAGGAAGCCAGATGTTTGTTAGTGGTCTCACTTCGTTGGCTGCTAGTGTTCCTCTTCCAATGACTTTTGCGTCGCCGTCGTAGATTTCAAACCAGACTGCGCCGGGCGAATCGTTGCTGACAATAATTGTTAAAGCTATGAAGGCTCCAGTGTACAATGCTTTCTTTGTTCCCGCAGTTTCCACAGAACCAGTAATCGGTTTACGATTCCTCAGTTGCTTGTGAGGGTCTACCCAGATTCTCTTAGCAACTTTAAGCCCTTCTCTTTCACTCATTTTGCCTCTATGCCTCCGCCTCCAAAACTCTTACGCCAGCCCTTCTTGCTGACTCAACTTCGTCAGCCTTCACAATCTCCACGTCCTTGTATATCCAGCCGTAAAACCAAACGTCCTGAGTGACAGCCACATTTGCAAGCTCATTGTCGGAAACTAAGGTTGGAAAAGTAGCCTTCTTGACGTGAACTTCTACAACGTATGGACATTGCCACTCCCTTATCTTCACGTCCATCCCATGAGGAGTGTGTCTCGGTACGCCTCTAGGATACTGAAGTTGGTGTCTGGTTGGGCCGCTCCAATCCAGCTCCTCAATGTAATAGATCTCTGCATCTTCGGGCGTCAGGTTTTTCACGTCTGTGAGCTTGTCGGTCTCGCCTGCACCCAAGCTGACTGGCTCAACGTAAATCAGCCTTTCAACACGCCCAATGCGATACGCTATTTTATCAAGGATGAGAATTTCACCCTTCTCAAGTTTTGGCATGTCAAAGCCTCGTATGCCTTTATGGATACATGGGTGGTAACTTTATAAAACAGTTATATCACAAATGTAAACGAAGTGTAAGACAGTGCCAACCGTCCTCGTCAACGTCCGCATCGACAGCAAGACGCTTGAAATCTTGAAGACAATAGCCTCTGGAAGAGGAGAGAAATATCTCAGCGCCGTAATAAGGGAGGCTATTACAGAGTACATCAGCGCCTACACGGGAGAAACCACGGTAAGAGGACTCCAAAGAAGAATCAACGAAATAGACGCCAGACTAAAGAAGGTGGAAGACGAACTAGCCAAAAATGAAATAGCTGGGCTTCCTACTCAATGAGCAGAGTTTTTCTCGGGCCTGCAACGAAGGCTATGGGAAAGATGCAGAGATCAACTGGGGCGGCTGTGCCATTAAAGACTAACAAGGTGACTTTGTCGTTTTCTCGTGCATAAGCGATCTGTTCGAGGGTTAGGACAAATCTGCTGCGCTGTTGATAGGGCACTCTGGCGCTGATTTCTTGTCTTTTCACTCCGTTGATTATGACACGGAGGTAGCTGTTGTGGCCCAGATCGCCGTCGCAGAACCATCCACAGAACTGTACACCCACTCCAGAAGGCATGCTGAAGGTTGAGATAATGTTAAACGCACCTGGAGGAACAGTAAAGCCATACGTGCCTTCGGGCAGGTCAATATCTTCGGGTCTTAGGGGTCTCACGCCGTCAGCTACGGGATTCCATTCCTTTGTTTTCGTCAAAGTGGACTCTTCTAGAGCCGCGAGTTGAAGAGCCATCCATTCGGGAATATCTGGCAAGCCTTTACCTAATCCAGGCATCTTCATTCACCACATATGTATCCATACAGGTAAACATATTAATCTGTCCGTACTGACATATACAAGGATGTACGTCGCAGGGATGCGCTCTGTCGGAGCAGATAGTTGCAACCTCAAAAATCTTCCAAAAGGGCAAGACACAGGTTCCAAGCCAAGTACGCAGAGAACTCGACCTAAAAGACGGCGACACAATCGTATGGATAAAAACTGCAGAAGGCTACGTTGTCGAGAGAGGCAAGCGCAAGCCCTTGTTCAGAGAGACTAAGAAATAAGCGGATTCAGCGGGCTTATTCTGAGCAAACGCTGTGTAGCTATGTCAACGTATTTGGGGTTGATTTCTATCCCAATGTACCCTCGACCAAGCTTTTTGGCAACGGCCAACGTAGTTCCGCTTCCACACATAGGATCCAACACTATTCCGTTAGGAGGACAACTTGAGAGAATGGGCTTAAGGCATATTTCTTCAGGGTAGACGGCGAAATGAGCACCTTTAAAGGGCTTAGTGCAGATGTTCCAGTAGTCGCCTGGGTTCTTACCTTCTGGATGATTAAAATGGTTACTATGTGTACCTCCATGCCCGAAATTGCCCTGCTGAGCTTGCCCTGGAACATTAGCCCATTTTACCACATCACCAGGGTTCTTTCCCCTAATGTTATATGCCTTAACGTGAAGAGGGTCCGTGTAGCTAAGGTTTCCAACACGGTTAACAGCCAAGTCATGCTTGGTCAGAACAACGTCGCCTGGATTCTTACCCTTGGGATGTGACAAGTCCATCGGCCTAGAAGGGTCTAATGCACGATATTGTTCTTTTTTAAGTCGCATTCTATGCGGGTTATTCCCCACATACGGCTCCTTGCTTGTTTGAAACACGTCGCCTGGATTCTTGCCTAAAGGATGATCATGCTTACCCTCTTTTGAGTCTAAGCCTCCGTATGCGTAATGTCCGCCACTTCCCTTTGGAACGAAATGCTCAATGTTTGCCTTGACACGCTCAGAGGTTACGTTTCCAAGATTCTTACCCAAAAGAGGATCTTGGGAATTTTTGAAAGGGATCCAAGGGAAACATCTGCCTACATGACTTCTGCCGTTTGGTTGTAATGAAGGCTTACGCGCCTTGTTCCCAGAGGGGCGTAATGATTTCGGCGCTTCACGGACCGCATCCAAATAGTAGTAGTATTTGCGACTCTTGACAAAGTGGAAGATGTGCTCGTAGGTTTGTGTTAGACGATCCTTCACGCTTGAGGGCATAGCATTAGGCTTATGCCAAATGATATCGTTGCGTAGTATCCAACCGTCTTCTATCAGACTGAAGGCAACGCGCCAAGGAATCCCCATCAAACACTTAGGCTTATAATCAGTCACTTTTGCTTGAGGGCTAGGCTTCTCATATAAGTTCCCTGCAACTTTTACTCTACGATAGTTCTGAAAAAGGGTTTTATCGCCTCTCCCACAATGAGAACCAGCGTAGGTATCTCCAAGCACAATATACATACTTCCAGTCTTTTTGAGAACACGTTTGATCTCTCGGCAAACCATACGTATGTGCTCAACGTACGTCTGCCATGAAGGTTCTAACCCAAGCTGCCCTTTCCACGCGCCACATTTAGCGCAAAAGCCAGCTTCTCTATCATCATACTTTTTGATATAGGTTGTTGGCTTGTTTCCGTGGACATCTTGCTGTGTTCCTTTCAAAAAATTGCGGTTTTCATGGACAAGACTCATTCGCTCCTGAATCCATTCATGGCTACAGTTTTCATCGCCATCCCACACTGTTTCTGTAGCCTCACCGTAATTGCGGAGCCCGTAGTAGGGCGGCGAAAACATCACCATGTTGATGCTTTCGTCTGGAAAACCTTTCATAACATTAACGCAGTCGCCCACTAACACTTGGTTGACGGGTAACACTTTGGCACCGTCGTGCACGAAGCCTGCGGGAAAGAGAAAGTGTCTGCACTAATCGCAAGCATCTTCAAGCGGAACGCATTCTATTCCTAGATGCTGTCGTCTAGCCCAAAGTTTCTCTGAAGAGTCTCTTAGTCACAGAAGGTGCGGGGGGTTGGTAACTGTCAGATGTGGCGCGGAAGAGCGGTGCAGCTGGCGGTAGGGGTGGGGCTGGAGGCGCGGGAAACGGTGCTGCTGGGAGAGCGCCTTCGAGGGTTGGTCTAATAAGTGGAGGAGCGGGGGGTGTGGGCGGCAGTTCAAGAGATGTAGCCGACACTGGTGCGCCTAGGGCTGCGAGCATCTGGCGAAGTTCTTCTGGCGTGCGCAGTAGGGCTTCTGCTACTCTGCTTGTGTCTCCAAGCCTGAGGCCTTCGACGAGTGTGTCGAGGCTTTGTCTTAGTTCAAGGGCGTCGCTGGGCTTCATGTCCACTACTCTTGTTAAGGCGTGCTGTCCCAAAGTGATTAGCTCCCGTCTCAGTCTTTGCGGTGTTGGTTTGCCCCATATTCCGTAGCCCGCGGAAGTTATGCCTACGAGGAAGTTGATGGCTTTGTTCAATAGCCCTTTTGTAAAAAGGTCTGTGATGAACTCGATGGAGGCACCTATACCTTCGGCTCCAGCCACAGCAGCGTAGTCCGCGGTGGGTATGTCGGCTTGTTTGGCGAAGTAGTCGAAGACGGGGTCAAGCCAGCTGGTTAGCGTGAACTCTCCGGGTCCAGCCATGCATTGTTCACCTCAGCTGGCTCGCTTAGGTTATCCGTCCTTCGACGAGCTCCCAGCACCACTTCTTCATCAAGTCTGATATGACGCTCTTGTGCTCCGAGAACTTGCCCCTAAGCCTTATCACTTTGTACTTCTTGGCTAGGATTTTCCACGCTACGTGGCTTGCTACGCCGATGAGCACGTGGATTGTCGCCCAGTCTACGTGGATGATTCGGGGCACGTAGACTCTTGGCGTCTGCTTTCCTATGCCTGCCGCATCTGATGCGGATATAGCTCTTTCAGCCATTCATATCACCATACATGTATCCATAGAGGTAATCTTATTATAAAGCTTTTCCCTTACACTATCTAGCGAAGGTGCAAAAGTATGAGTTGGGGCTGGACAGTAATCGAAGAAAGCGAGTTCGCTGTCCTTTACGACGCTTCCACATGCTGGGTCGTGGAAGACAAGACAACGAGAAACAAGCCTGTAAAGTTTACAGGCGAAACCAAAACCTTGAAGAATATTGCGGTTGACTTCGCCCAAGGTTCAAATGGCATGCCTATCTTCATGAGAGCCTACTATCCTAAAGACCAAGTTGAGTTTCGGCTTGTTAAACGTGCTTTTGAGAGGCTGACGCAAGACAGGCAGAGAGAGTTTGAGCGCCTTAAAGACATGCATGAGTCTAGGGAGGCATATGGTTATGGCTGAAGAGGATAAGGCAGACTGGGAAATCCGTCTTGAAAAGTATTTTGAGCAGCCTGTTAGCGAAGCTAAAGTTGACGGGACGTTTTCAGGCAGTCAGCTTCAGTTGCTGCTGATTGACATCGAAAAGGTTGTTGGCGAGGCGAAGAAGTTCTTAGCTGCCAACATGATCTCGGAAGTGAGAGCCCAGTTAGACAAGATACGCAGTTTGCTTAGGTTCTTAGAGACAAGAGCTTCAAGGTCGGTTGACGAGGTGGCATCTCTCCTTGAAGCTGGAGTAAGCGAAAAAATTCTCAAAGAAATCTACGGCGTACCAGACGAAGAGATTCAAAGAGCGAAAAAGCTTCTTGAAACCTCCCAAAAGGCTCAAGAAGAGCCCATAACAATGCAGAGGATCCGCTGTTCTAACCTCTACCATGCTTTAAGAGCTTTAGAGCCTGTCCTCGCCCGGGCTAGGGAGAAAGGCGAGTCAGACCTAGAATCCGTTGTAAGCCGAGCCATGGAGCTTATCGCAAAGAAGCTTGAAGAATGCCCATCAGAATGGTACATGGAATCCTCAAGCAGCCACGGCTCTTCAGGCTCGAATCCGGGCGTGGATGAACAGGAATACGAAGTGATTAGGGAAAGGGCTAGATTGGCAAAGGCGGAGACGCTGATTTGAGTTTCAAGCTTCCATTAGACGAGGCAGAGAAGTTCGTTGATTTGGTTTATAGCAACACAGGCACGCCCATTATAAAGCTTGAGCCAGCGTTGGTCACAGCCAGGAATATGGATTCAGCCCGCACAACACTCTACGAGCTTAAGGCGCCAGCAGGCTGGTTTTATCAGTATCGTGTTAGCGAAACACTTTTCATTGAGCTTTCATTAGCTGACCGAAAAGCGGTTAAGGCACTGATTAGAGCTGCGAAGGCTGCAGGCAAAACAGATGTAGAGTTCAAGGTTGAAGGCAACCGATTTCTGCTTGAGGACACTCATACAGGGGTTGTTGACAGAGAAAGGAAAGAATTCGAACAGCCTGAGTTTAAGATTGAGCTTCCAAACCGCATCAGCGGCTGGACTGAGTTCGCAAGAGACCTTAAGCGTTGGATTTCAAGTGCCAGAAGGACCCACGCAAATTACATTGGGATAGCCTGCACTGAACCCACAGCGGTGCCTCCAGTCAGGGGAAGGCGTGCGGGAATAATCAAGGCCTTCGACGAGAACGTTCAAGTAGATTTGACGCCTGAATCTGTCGAGTTTGAGGATCCTAAATTCGGTGCTGCTTACTCGATTAGCCTGGTGGAGCAGTTCATGCCCCCTTCTGTTTGGCTTAGAAGACCATATCCTTACGTGACGATTCTCGGTGCGAAGGGCTACGGCATGCCCATGGGAATTGACATGACAGTAGGCGTGCTAGCTTTCAAAGCGTATGTGGCACCGAATTTAGAGGGAACGAGCATTCTATTACGCAAACTCAACCTGCTTAAGCCCCTCACGAAAGAAGACGTTATGATTGAAGTTAGAGATTTCTGGTTGGCAACTGAGGCTGATGTTTCAGCATCCGAGCTTGAAGACAAGCTTAGAAGACAAGGTTACACTATTGGAAAGCTTGAGGAACTACTACGGCAACTGGTCAAGGAAGGCAAGCTTAAAGAGAGAAAGGCTGGGTGGAGAACCCTCTATATTCCAATAGAAGCTGAGGTCAAACTTAAACCCCTTACCGAAGACGTCGTCCTTGCAAAGCTTAGGGAGCTCATTGAAACCTGGAACACCGACGCTATAGGCTATTCTGAGCTTGAAGCAGTCTTAGCTAGGCAGTACCAAATTCTACCTTTACACGACATTTTAACGAAGCTTAGGAAGAAGGGGTTGACTGACGTTAAACCTTGGCCTGCCCGACGCCCAAGCGGATATGCTGTGGACATGCGTGGCTACTGGTATGTTGAGCCAACAGAGCCAGAGGAAGCCTTGAAACAAGCTCAGGAAATGGTGAAACTCAAAGAGTTGGCTAAAGAAATGGTCCTTTCAACCTTAAAGAAGCTAAACATGGAAGTTAAGGGAAGGGTTTCCTTCGACGATATTGCGTCCCGCCTAGCTACTGAGGGCTACGACACAACCAAGCTAGGGGACTTGTTAACGGAACTGCGCAAGGAAGAGAAGGTTAGCCTTGACCTAGCTGGAAAATGGTGGTTTAGAGATATCGAGGAAAAACTGAGACTAATCAAAGAAAAAGAGTTGCTGCTTGAAAGATACAAAAAGGAAGGGACTAGAGACCCAAGAGAACCAGCAAGGTTTCTGCCTCCAGAACATCCTCTCAGCAAACTGTTAGCCAAAAGGGTTGAAGTTGAAATCAAGCAGCTCAGAGAAGAAATATCACAGGACGAGTATGCCCGGGAAGTTGAAGAGATGGATAAAGAGATTGAAGGAGTCCGAAAAGAGCTTATGATGCCACCGCCAGTTGTGGAGAAGCCACCACCAACACCAGTTCCACCAGGCTACATTAAAGTTCGCTTCCTACGTGACATGGTGCGCTTCATAGGGACAGACCGAAAAGTGTACGGGCCCTTCAGAGCTCATGAAGAAGCAGTCATTCCAGCGCAGCACGCCGAGATTTTCGAAAAACACCGATACGTGGAGATCGTTAAGCAGTCCAGTGTCAGCACGCATAGTCCTTCAAGCCCTCAAACTCCAGCAAGACTTCATTCTCAAGCATCCACTGATGAAGAAAAACAGCCCATCACAATGGAGTACAAGCTTCTCGAGTACGGTGTCCTTGAATGATAGTTCCAACTGAAGACGAAATTCGCAACAAGGCTCACTACCTCTATGACAAAACGCAGGATATATGGTGGATCCACGACCCTGAAGAGGAAGCCTTTCTGAAGAGAGGGAACTTCTGGCAGAAAGCCAAAGAACAGCTTGAAACGGAAGCTCCAAAAGAGTGGATTGCCCGCTTGGAAAGAAACATCAAGGCGATAAACGAACTGATCGAAAAACACGGCTCGATCGAAAGAGTATATCGTTATGGAGCAAGAAGGTTCTACGGAGACGAGGAATGGGACAAGTTTGTCCAATCTCATCTCTGGGCTGGAAGAGTCGAGCCCAAAGCCGACAAGGTGGAAACTATAGACTGGATGGATCAACGCGAAAAGCTTCAGAAAAGACTTGAAGAAATCAAGAAATCGGCGGAGGCGCCTCCTAAGGCTCCAGAATCAGCTGGACCAGCGTACATGCCTACTCGTCGAGAAATCCTTGACAAGGCGTTGGAACTGTTCTTTAAGGAGAATCCTGAAGCGCCCACTCCTGAAGAGGACGAGCTTAAAGAGGGAAACTATTGGCTGCGCGCCCGAGACGAATTGCTGATGACACGGGCTATTCCGCTTTCAGAGTGGGAACGCTACAGGGCAGAGGTGAAGAGCCTTGCCGAAGAACTAGGCGTCGTGGAAGAGGCTGCAGAAGATAGGATAAGCAGAGAGCGAGAAAAATGGGAAGCTGAAATCCAAAAACTGCGTGAAGAAATAAGAAAGTTGAAGCTTCCGCCTGGGCTTCCTATTGAAGAGCTGCCCGAAGAAATACGGGGCTACGTGAGGCTTTTGCATGTCAACGTGACTGCCAAGCCCGAGAAGAAGCAGTTGCCAGGATTTAAAGAGCCCACATGGGTCATTCCAGTCCATGACGAAGAAACATGTGATACAGTCACAATTATCCACGGGCATCCCTACACCGAACTCGAGAAGTATCAGCTCATAAAAATCACCAACAAGAGAGGCGCTGTTCTGACGGTTCTCATGTTGAAGGAGGAATATGACAAACTTGCAGTCCCAACTCCAACCGAGCCCGAAATCGAGAAAGCTGTGAAGGAGGCTGAGGAGGCCATACCAGAAGTGAAGGTTACAGCACCATTAGACTGGAAATGGATATTTTCAATCGCTCAGAGAGTTCAAGAATGGCTGAAGGCAGCGGAGAGACAGGCTGAAAAACGAAACTCCGTAGCCGTCTACACGCACGTAACATCAATAATCGAGTGGCTTGAAGACGTTAAGGAAAGGTTGCTGGCAAAGACTGAAACACTGCGAATGCATGAGGCTAGACGCCTAGAGCCCGTCATAAAGATTCTCCGCGACCACGAGTATGAAGAGCTGTGGAAAGAGTTCAGCAAAGAACTCAGCGAAGAAGGCATCGACCCGACACCGTACCGAGCCCGATTCGACGACCTCATCGCCTGGAACATGCCGCTGCAAGACAACCGCGCCATCGTCGTCGACGAGGCTAAGGGCATAATCCTCGAGAAAAGCATGCAAAAATACCTCAAGAAGCTGCCACTAAAACCGACAAGGTTTAACTGGAAATGGGTGGGATGGGGTCTCACAAGCCTGAAGGTTGACGTTGGCGCGTTGAAGGAAGCCGCCAAGCGTGAGAACGTCGTTCAAGCCTACAGTACCACGACAAAGATGATCGAGACGGCTGAGAAGCTGCAGAAACTTGTTGAAATGAGCCCAGATGTTATAGATTTCAAAGAACTGAGAAAGAAGTCTGGTGACTAAACTCGTAGTAAAACTTCAACACGAGACAAAGACGAGACAGAGCCGACGTCGACGCGACATCAAGGCGATGCTGGCGTGACATCAACACGGCTCGTCGCGGTCTACTACTTGCGTACTTAAGCGCTATTTAAGCGCATGTTCAGAGCATGTTAAGATATTGTTCAAACAGACCGCGACGACACGCCAGCGCGTCGCCACGCTACAGTCACGAGACAAAGTATCCCAGAAAGGCTTCTGGAATGGTTTTTGTTTGCGAAAAGTTAAATTAGGATACTCACATGGTTACATAGGTGGTGAATAAAATGTCTCAGAACGACGTCGAGACAGAGGACCAAGGCAGCATAGACACGGTGCGCGGCGATGGCGTTGAAGAGAAAATTGAGCTGTTCAAAAGCCTTGTCAAGGCTGGAAAAAGCGTCAACAAAGCAATAGCAGAGTCAGGTCTAACCGAGTACAAGTACCGAAAATACTACGCGGAGATATGGAGCGATCCAGAGCTGGCGGCTTTCAAGCCTCAACCTCTCTTCTTTCCAAGGCTTCAGCCAAACCAAAAAAGCGAGGCAAAACCTGCCCAAGCAAAATCTACTGAAGAAGCAGAAAAGCCTAAGCCGCCTCCAACAAGTGCTCTTGACGAGGCCCTCAAAGGCACAGAAGCAAAAGCCAAGAAGCCCCCAAAAATAACCCCTTCCGAAGCACTAGAGTCCCTAAAATGGTATCAAGAAGAGTTCAACAGAGTCTTCGGAAGAGGCATGCCCGTCGCCATAGGCGTCAGACCGCCCGCACGTGAAGGAGCCCAGCCAGAAGCCGCCGTTGCCAGCTACGGCGTTGAAGGCTCACTGAAGCAGGTGAAAGCGGCTGAGGATGAGGCAAAGAAGCTCTTGGAAACGTTAGGCTACAAGGTTGTGACCACAGAAACTCCCGTAAGTGTGGAGGAAGCCAAGAAGCTTGTGGAAGGCATGGGCTACCAGCTTGTAGACACGAGGCTGGCTCGAGGCGAAGTAGAAAAAATGCTTCAAGAAGCTGAAAGGCAATGGCAACAACAGCACGATTTAGACCTAGAAACCAGACTGGAAGAAGCAAAGATAGGAGCGGCTGAAAGAGTCGTTTCCAAAGCCATCGACAAGGTCATGGAACCCTTCACCTACTTCCTCAAACAATGGTTCGAAGGAACAGTAGAAGCCCGCATGTCCTCTGCAACCCAGCAAACCACAGAAAGGACAGAAGCCCCACCAAACAATCCAACAACCCAAACCACAGAACCAAATCTACACAACATTACTTTGACGAGGTACACTCGAGAACGACCCTCTAGCTCCGAAGAAGAAAAGCCAAAGGAGGCGTCTTAACTGTCTCTTGAAAGAACCGTGAGCCTCGTCGGCAAGGCAAGCGCAAAAATATTGGCAAAGACGCTCGAAAGAATGGTCGTGGCGCTCATTGCCCCTTTTGACGCTGCACATCTCCAAATCATGGTTGACCACGACTGGTACATCGTCGAAACGATACGATGGACAGCCCAACACCAAGCGGATCAAGCTCCTGATTATCCTCCAGAGCTCAGCCCCGAAGAAAAAGACCGCATAGAAGCCTTGCGCAAACAAACAGTACGCATGGCACTCGCAGCCCTAGGGTTCAGCCGAGTAATAGTTTCAAAATTCCCAAAACCCCTTGCGGAGCAATACCTCAACGTTGGATACGCTGCTAAGTGGCTCAAAAAGCATCGCCCAGACGTTCTTCCCATCCTAGAAACAGCAAAAGGAGCACGATGGCTGCAAAACGAAGTTGAAAAGGACATAAAACCGTACCTCTGGCCCTCACAAAATTCAAAGGGAAACGGCAATGGCAGTCCTTAGCATACGCCTCACCGACTCTGAAACAGGGGCTCCAATCCGTTACACACCAGTCTGGCTTGACAGCTTTCAAACTTCAACCGATCAGAACGGGTCGGCTCGATTCGACGTACCAGCGGGAACGTACACGCTTAAAGTACGTTCGCCTCTCTACGAGCCCTACACGGCGCCCGCAACAGTTCCAGGAACGGTCGAGGTCAAGTTGAGGCGGATTCTGCTGTGACTCGGGTGCTGGTCCTCTATCCTATCGACGACATCGCCACTTCAGCCTCAGCCTACGTCGCAGACCGCATAGCTAACACGCTCGAAAACAAGGGCTTTGAAGTCTTCAGGTTCGACCTCTGGAAGGCAAACCGCCTCTTGTTCACGCTTCAACAGTTGCTGAACCCAGCTGACTTCATAGTCTACGCTGGGCATGGCACGCTAGACAAATGGTTCGGCTCGCTCACTGCTGGCGGCATCATATGGCCTTTAGTAGATCTCCTCAACTCGGGAATGCTGCAAAACAAGCTATGTTACGCTGTTGCCTGCAGAACCAGCCAAAAACTCGGAAAGGGAGCGCCTGCCCGCGCATACATGGGATGGAAGGTCGACGTGTACGTCGCCTTGCCCGCAGTTGAAAGAAACTACCTCGAAGACCTGACCGACACCTTCCTCACAATCCCCTTGGCTCTCGCCGAGGGCAAAACCGTCCAAGAGGCTTCCCAAGCCTATCTGACTAAGTGCGCCGAGCTGAAAGCACTCTACGAAGCCAACTTGGAACAGTGGCCTAACGGTGACTTCTACGCCATGGCTGTGAAGAACAACATGGAAGGCTTCGAGCTTCTAGGAGATCCCTATGCCAGAATCACGTAGAAAACAAGAAGAAAACATCGACCAAATCATCAAAACCGTACGAAAAGAACTGCAGGGACCAGTTAACAGAACCATTGACCATCTGTTGCATCCACACTTTCACAAGTACCCATTCCTCATCATCGTCGACGGATTGCTCCACGGGCTGAACGAAATGGATCCTGCTCAGTCAATTCAGAAGTTCTTGCGTTACAATGCGCCAAAGCTGATTGCAGAACTGGAACGAGCTCAAAGAAACCAAAGGCGTTGCTGAAATGCAACCAAGAAATAAGTCTCACGACGAAAAGCTGTTTGAAGCCTTGACTGAGCAGTGGCCACTACTGGTAGGTGGCGCTGCGGGCTTAGTCTCTGGTGTCACGCTCCTCTTTGACGATGTGAGGGACTTTGGCGACCTCTCACGCCCACACCATTACATGTGGGGCATTCTTCTAATAATTGGCGGAGCCATCGCATTGACGGTTGGTTTCGCCAATGTCATTTTGAAGCTCTGCTCGTGATCGTGCTTTTCGTAGTGCTTGTCTTGGATAAAGACTTAAAAATAAGGTAACATATAGGGATACATGGATGGTATTAAGAGAGCTTAGGCGATTTGAATGGACATATTTTCCTACCTTGGAAATGCCGTAGCAAAGGTCCTTCGCGGAGAGAAGCTTACCGCAGAAGAGAATATCATGTCAAGTTTCCTCAGCTTGGCTGTTGTTGCGGCTGCTGTGCCTCTGGCAATCGAAGCAGGCGTGGTGACTTACTCTTACGGAAAATCTAAGGGCTGGTGGAAGTAGATGGCTGTTCCAAAAGCGCTCGAAGCTCCGCTAACTGAAGAGATCGAGAGGATAATCAGACAGATTCTTCCGCAAACGCCAGGCATGCCAGAATTCCCCTTCGAGTACGGGCGAGTCTACCTTGAAGAGCAAAAATGGTATCATGTCACTTTCAAGCGCACGTTTGCCGAGGCTCCAGCCGTTCTCATAAGCGCAGAAGTGCGCACAGGATGGTTCAGCCCCAAACGCTACGCCGTCCCAGCAGTCAAAATCAGCATTCCCAAAGTTGAGGTGCCAGGCGTCTCCGTTCCAACAGTAACAGTCCCCACTGTGGCAGTGCCATCTTCGCCCGCAATAAGCATCCCCACAATTGAGGTTCCAAGGGCTCCAACCATAAACATTCCAGGCGTCGAAATTCCCAAAGCACCCACAATCAACATTCCAACAGTAAGCGTTCCCAGCATCGAAATCTCCCGCATAGGCAGAGGCGACCTACGCCCAGTCGTCAGAGACCAGTTCAGAGCCGCACTTGGCGACTGGGGATTGTTCAACTGGGCAAGAAACGCAATTGCCGACGGACCAGGCTGGGTTGTTGGCAGCTTCCTCAACTGGCTTTGGGACGTGATGATTCAGCCTCAAATCGACAAGGTGCGAGACGGCGTCAACGACGGCTTGAGAAAGATGACGGGCAACACGCAAGCGGCTCTTAACGCTTATCGAGACCAGATTCAGTCAGGGGTCAACGCTGGCTTAGCCGATGCAAGAGCTAAGGTTCAAGCAGCCCTCAACGCCTACAGAGGCTACATCCAAGACTCGCTTAATGCAGGGTTAGGCGACGCCCGAGACAAGACACAAGCCGCTTTAAACTCGTCTAGAGGCTACGTTCAAGACAGCTTGAACAAGGGATTGCTCGATGCGAGACAAAAGGTGCAGGCCGCCTTCACCGATTTTAGAGAGCGCCTACAAGCCAACTTCAACGAAACCATAAACTCTGCAAACCGATCCCTAGCAAGCTTCAGAGACTCATCCAACACTTCACTAGAAACCCTACGGGCTTCCACTGAAGCAAACATAAACGCTTCAGCAGACAAACTGAGGGCGAGCGTCGAAGATGCCTTCAACTCGCTTATCCCCACCCTTTGGACTATGGAAGGAATGCCTGAAGGCGTTTTAATGACGCCAACGGTCTACAGAAACATTACTCCAACAGGCTTTGACATTCTGTCCTTGGGAAAGATGACCGCCAGCTACATCGCCTTAGGAGTGAAAGCCTAGGAGAGACCAGCCACGGACGAACAAGGGATCAGAATTCCAAAAGAGATGGAGAAAGAAGTCGAGAAGCTAGTAAAGGCCAAGCCTGAACTGGGCTACAAGTCTGTGAGAGAGTTCCTCATCACCGCTTGCTTTCTTCAGATACTCCGTATTCAAGCAAAAGCCGCCGAATAGCATCCTTGGCGAATTCCGTCTTGCTGCGGTAGCCATGCTGCCCAACAATCTTGGTTACTTCCGTATCTAGCTCCCTAGGAATCTTGTAAACCGCGTAGTCTGACTCTTTCTCTTTCTTACCCATACAACTCACCATACATGGTTACTAATAAGAAAAGCATAAGAAAATATAAGGTTTACCCAAGGCATATTCTAGTCCGCGTGCTTAGCAGACTCTTTTTCTTCCAGCATCTTTTCGAAACCGTAGACATCCTTGTTCCTTTCCATGACCTCTCCAAGAATCTCTTCAGCCTTCTCAGGATCCTTCCAGACGGCGTCCAAAACCGCCCGCACTTCTTCTTCGTTTTTTGCGGTTTTGCAAACTTTCTGAACCGTAACTTTTGCCGAGCATCCCTTTTCCCTTAACCTCTCGTTGAAGTCAGCGCCCTTTAGAAGCTGTATATTCATTCTCGCTGCGTAGGATGCCAAGCTTATCGTAGATTCGTCCTTCAGCCTAACGTTTTCTTTGGGGTCAAAGGCGCTTCCAGCAAACACTCCGACGACTCCCTGCTTCACCTGCCTCCCATCTGGCGTGTCGACTCCGAATTCCTTGCACCATCTAAGGACGTCCAAAAAGTCATCGACGTCACGCTTCTGCACCAGACCCCACTTACAAGAGAGCACATACGTGGTAGTAGGAACGAAAAGTCCAGGCGTCACCTCCCAGACGCGGTCCACTTCGGCGCTCATCCTACGACCGCCAACACCTTTCAGTAAGTGCAATGTGATACGTCTTGGATCCATTTTGTCGGCTCTATGATTCTGGGTCAAGAAACGAGCTCCAGTAGTGAACTTGTCGATAAACCACTCAGCCGCTGCTTCCCAGTTGTGACCAATGCGGTTAGCCCTTCCCTTGGTTATGCGTATATAATTCTCCTTCATAGTAGTTGCAGCATGTAGATCCTCTTCTGCGATGCAGGTATGGTAGTAGTAGCGGTAAGCGTTGAAGAGCTTGATCTCCTTCAAGTCGGGATAAAGCTGCAAAGCCCTGGACATGGCGTGCTTAGCCTCATGGATTGTGCAGCCAAGCCTATCGTGAATGTAAGTAAAACCCACAAGCTTCTTGAGCTTCGAATGTTCAATGATGACGTCTCGAATTTGATGGACACGCTCGACTAGAGGACTGCTAGACATTCTATCCGCTAAAGCTTTTTCTGTCCTTTGAATGGCCTCCTCAATAGCTTGCTCCCGAGGTTTGTCCGAATCAATCCACGTAATCAAGTAGCCTTCCTTGAAAGGAGTCTGCCGCTCGTCCATCTTATAACCCCTAACATAGACTAGGCCTTCCCTCTCAAACCGGCGCACGTTAGACATAACATCGCTCGGCTTTACCCTTTTATCCCTCAAAGCCTCGGCAACCTCCTTAGAGAACCATGCTCGATCTCTGTGGTTCTTGAAGAATTCCAGAACCGTCTTCGCCTTGCTGTGTTTTCCTCCACCCCTCACGTCTAGATACTCTTTTGCATACCTCACGAACTCGCGCCCATCAATAATCTGGGAGTCAACCCCTTCCGGTCTCAAAACGTAGAGATGATAGGGCCTAGTGGTTTGTGTCATGCCGCCCCTGCCCTTAAAAATCCGCTCAAACTCGTAGATGGGCTTTTTAGTGCGCAAGACCAGACTCTTCTTCCAACATGCGGCTAGCGCGTTGTAAGCGGCGCTGCCACCAATCCCCGTAGCCTTGACAACCTCCCTTTGACTCTTAGGTTTATAGTCGCTCAGCGCCGCCAAAATCAGCTTCCTCGACTGCCCCATCGCTTTCACTTCCATATAGACCATGGAAAAACCGAGAATTTAAACCTTCTTCCGAAATCAAAAGCCAACTAAAAAATGAAAGGGAATAATTTGGGATTATTTAGGAAAATCCGCTAAAAAACAGGAACAAACGGGCAATTTTAAGTGGTGCGGGGGGTGGGATTTGAACCCACGAACCCCTACGGGATAGCCGCTCTGAGAGACGGAATGCCTAACTCGTGCATGTTGACCATAATTCGGCAAGCCTATAATTCTTTCTGATAGCGTTAAT
>Ga0315282_10004152_pt1 | contig 25382 bp, 25 predicted proteins | sample YL17G07_20_MG_FD_203693 | JGI IMG/M metagenome (GOLD analysis project Ga0315282, IMG submission 203693) | Sediment microbial communities from Yellowstone Lake, YNP, Wyoming, USA - YL17G07_20 | ecosystem: Environmental > Aquatic > Freshwater > Lake > Sediment | place: USA: Wyoming | collected... | reverse complement strand
AAGACCTAAGTTGATAAAGGTAACTTTACCCGTATCAGTGGAAAGAGATCTGGCAGATGTTAAACGGACTCCGTTCTGATAGATATAGATGTTATCGAAGTCGCTTACAGCACCAGCTCCACCCCTAGTAATGGTCAACTGGTTGATTGTTCCTGAACCAGTAATGTTAACCTTTGTATAAGAAAGGTCTTGAGCTGTTCTTGTGATGGTTGCAGCAGGCGCGGTGTCTGAAGCTAATACTAGATTCAGCGCTCCGCCTCCTCCTACGCCGCCACAGAGACTTGTTGTTGTGGTGTAATTGTCTCTATCGGTTGCATTAATTGTATATACTGAATCCCAGTCGTAACCTTTGCTGTTGAAACAAGTAATGTCATCGACCCATTGTTTTGTGCCCATATCTCCATTCGGAGCAAGCACATAGACGGGTGAATCATTAATCGCTCTTACCAAGGCAGAGGTTTTGTATGCTTTTACGGTATCGGCTGAGACTTTTTGGATGTTAGACCATTTTAAGTGGGCATAGCTGGTAAATACCTGAGGATTCAGGATGAGACGTTTAAACATCTTGCTGCCAACTAATTTGACGATGAAAACATCATACGGATAGTATGTGCTTCCGTCTGCGTCAACAAAAGTGGTAGTAGAGCTAATAATAGCCCCATCAGCTATGGCTGCTTTGGCAACCGGAACAAACGGAATAAAGCTTGCTCCAATTGACCAAAGAATGGTCGTAACGCTTAAACTAATCGATGCGAATTTAGATAATTTTTTCATTTTTGACTTTTAACCCTGTTTTATATTTTTAGTCCGACACGTGGACGGACCAAAATCTATAACACAGGAAATTTTTTATTGCTCGACCTTTAATGGACCCGAAGGTCCGTTTATGTAGCCGTTGTCGACCTTATTCGAAAATAAGTTAACGGCTACGTCATCTCCGTAAAATGCGGAGCTGATTTTATTATGGCTCAATTTGAGTTTGGGTGTTTTGAATTGTGTCTGGATTAGAACTTGCGGGTTCCTGGATGCTTTCGAAAGGAATTGAACTTGATTCAATCTTGTCTTGAGTTATTGGAGTTATAATTTCTCCAGGATTCTGATTTTGATTGGCATCGTTCGTAACAGAAGTAGTTTGTTCCTCAGCCAATTTATCGGTTATTTCTTTTGTTTTACTTACTTCTTGCAAGGCTTGATTGATATCCGCAGTAAGTTGTTCTCTTTCATCAGGAAGAATATAGCTCAATTTTTCCGCACTCTTGGTTAAGACGTCTTCATAAACAGGAGTTTGTGTCTGAACCAATTTTGCCATTTCCACGGCTTTCTCGACATTCTGTTCTTTTAGGGTATTGATGTTTTGTTGTACTGTAACCATTTCTTGGGTGAATTTTTTAACCGTGGTTCCGATATTCTGTCCTTTGTCCGTTTTATCCATTAACTGGGAAAATTCGTCGATTCTTTGCGAAGCGAATTTTACGGAAAGCTTTGTTCTGCTTTCCGTCCCGGAACTGAAAGTCAGCTGAGTTTTCTCTATGGCGGTTTTTACCGGATAAAGAAAATCTCCCGGCAAAGTATTTTGCGAAGCACTGATTACTCCCACCGTTGATATTGAACTAATAATAATCACTGACGCCAGTGCAACGGCAAAAGCGGGTCTGAAAAGTCTCTTTAAATTAAAAAAACTAAAAACAGGAAAAGTTAAGAAAGTTTTTCTTTCCTCTTCCTGTTTCTGGTTTTTAACTCTACCTATTTCGTATAATAAAAAACTTCTTTGACTTTCGAGCCAAGAAGCACTGGGTGTTATTCGCTGTAATTTTTTGATTTTTCTAACTAATGAGTCCATTTAGCTGCGTCCGTGTTTTGTCCGTCTACTATATATGACGTATAGCTAAGCTCATTTGTTACACTTTTATTACGGGTAAATATTACAGCATTGTTTCACTCGTTTTCTTCGGATAGGGTATCTTTTAACGACTTCAATGCCCGGTGGATTAAAACCCTGATTGCGCCTTCGGATTTGTCCATCATTTTGGCGATTTCCGGAACCGGCAGTTCGTCGATGTAATACCAAATAATCACGTTTTGGTATTCTTCCTTTATGTTTATCAGGGCCCGGTGTACGCCTTCGGCATCTTCTTTAAAGGATTCCCCCGTGGCAAGCTGATTTTCCAAAAAAATATTGAAATCGTCGTCAATAAGGATTTCCTGGGAACTTTTTCTGCGGTAGTGGTCGGTAATCAAGTTGCGGGCAATTTTGTACAAAAGCGCCTGAAAACTTTCTTCGATTTCTCTTTGTTCGTTCGCAAAATATTCCCAGATTCTCAAAAAAGATTCCGAGGAAAGATCTTCTGCTAAAACCTGCGAACCGACTTTTAAACGGATAAAGCGGAAAATTTTCGGAGCATAAATATCGTAAAGCTCGCCAAAGGCTTCTTTATCCCCGGAACTTACGCGGCTAACCAATTCCCGCTCCTTGTCGATTGTTTCCAAACCGTCCATTTTTGTCTAATTCCATAATAACACGAGGATATCAAAAAAGACAACAAGGTAATAAAAATTAAAAAAGGGCGATGCGCTTAGCGCATCGCCCAAATGTGTCCGTTCCTCCTTTCAGGATCTTTCTTCGATTTTGGTTTGGCTGGGCTCCCAGCAAATAGGCGGCCTGGAATCGCGGGGATTCTTCTTAGCCATGATCTTCACCCCATGGTGTTCTTCCCGGAGAACCTTCTCCAGATGCTTGGGTCCGGAAATATTCCGGTTGTTTTGTACGGCCCGCAAGTAAATCAGCGCGCCGTCGGCCGCATCCGGATGCATGTTGTCGGGAAGAGCGTTGCTCCCGCAAATCGCAGCCCTGGCTTTGATCAACATCCGGGTTTCCCCAACCATTCCATCAATGACCACTTCCGTACCGAATAAATCCATCACTTCTCCTTTCTTATTGGTTTTTCATTATTATCATAGCAAAATTTAACTATTCTGTCAATATTAAAGTGCAAAACTTGTGGAAAACAAAAACGGGCCACGAAGCGGCCCGACAAGATATATAAATTAAAATTTATCCAAAATTTAAAGCTTTCCCTGTTTTTTAGCGATAAAGATGTTCGCCTTAAGTAAGGAATCGAATGTTCCCGCATCTATCCATTCCCCTGTTGTTTTATAGTAAGTCAATGTTCCTTCCCTTAAATAACAATTATTCAAATCGGTAATTTCCAGCTCCCCGCGGGACGAAGGCCTAAGTGTCCTGATAAAATCAAAACATCTTTTATCGTACATATAAAATCCGGTTACAATCCAGTCGGTTTTGGGAAATTGCGGCTTTTCCTGGATATCGATAAGTTTATCTCCGTCGAATTCCGCCACTCCGAACCTTTGCGGGTCAGGAACTTGTTTTAAAACAATCTTTGCGCCTTTTTCCTGTTTTAAAAAATCATCAACCGCGGATTTCAAACTTTCCTCATAAATATTGTCGCCCAGAATCATCGCTACCGGCCCGTTATCGGCAAAATCCTCGGCAATACCCAGGGCCTGGGCAATACCCTTCGGTTCTTCCTGAATTTCGTAAGTAAGCTTAACTCCCAGTTCCCTGCCAGAACTCAAAAGGTCCAAATACTGGCCCGCGTGGCCGCGGCCGGAAACCAAAAGAATTTCTTTGATTCCCGCATCCCTTAATGTGCAAATCGGATAATAAATCAACGGCTTGTCATAAATAGCCAATACGTTTTTGTTGATGATTTTTGTCAGGGGCATCAGACGCGAACCCGTGCCTCCGCCGAGAATTATTCCTTTCATGTTTAAAATTTAGGATTTATAAATTATTTTGTGCTGTATTGTTTTTTGTAGTAATCCAGATATTCTCCAGATTTTATTCTTTTCCACCAATCCGCATTGTTTTTGTACCAGGCAATTTTTTCCTTCATCGCGGTTTCGAAATCATGTTTCGGCTCCCAGCCGAGTTTTTTTACTTTCGACGAATCGAGGGCATAACGCCTGTCGTGCCCCGGCCTGTCTTTGACGTACTCGATCGATGATTCGTCCTTGCCCAGTTCGTTTAAAATAAATTCGGTGATTTCGTGATTAGTCCTTTCATTGTCTCCGCCGATATTGTAAGCTTCGCCGTCTTTGCCTCGATGTAGAACCACGTCGATGGCTTCGCAATTATCCAGAACGTATAACCAGTCACGGATATTCAACCCGTCTCCGTAAAGCGGAACTTTCTTGTCTTCCAGTAAATTGGTGATGAAAAGCGGCATCATTTTTTCCGGATATTGGTACGGTCCGTAATTATTGCTCGAACGCGTAATCAAAACCGGCAAATGATAGGTCCGAAAATATGCTCTGGCCAATAAATCCGCTGCAGCTTTCGAAACCGAATAGGGGCTGTTTGGTCGGAATGGGTCGTCTTCTTTTGATTTCTCTTGTTCTATTTCGATATCTCCGTAAACTTCGTCAGTAGAAATGTATATAAAACGCTCAACCTTATATTGTTTTGCCGCATCCAAAAGCACGCGTGTGCCCATAACATTGGTATGCATGAAATCTTCCGCGCCCAAAATCGAACGGTCAACGTGACTTTCCGCGGCAAAATGCACGATTGCGTCCGGCTTCTCGCTCGAAACCAACAGATTAACCAATTCGTCGTTCGTAATGCATCCTTTAACGAATTTGTAATGCGGGTCTTTTTCGATGTCTTTGAGATTTTCCGGATTTCCCGCATAGGTTATTTTATCCAGATTAACGATTTTGTAATCCGGATATTTGTTCATGATGTGGCGTATAAAATTGGAGCCGATAAACCCCAATCCGCCGGTAATCAAAAGTTTCATTGTCTTGATTTTAGCACTTTGAAATGTGTAAATCAATCATAGCAAAAAGCCGAAATTTGTCAAAAAATAACAATAAAAAAGGGCCGGTTGGTTCCGGCCCATTGTAAATATACTTACCTTCTGCGGAAATGCTTCCTTTGAAGTTTCGCGAAGATCTCGTCGACGAGATCTTCCTTGTCTTCGGAAAAATAAAAAAAGATTTTGCCCTCGCCAGTTTCGGTTTCGGCGAATCTGAAGTTTTTCGCGATGTCTTCCAAAGAAGACTTGAGCATTTCCCGAAATTCCTTGAACTTCGTAGAAAAGTTCTTCTTTCCCCTTTTTGTCGGAGAAATTTTGATCTCGTACCCAATAAGCTTTTCCTTCTTGATTGCAATCTCTGCCATCCGGGGGTCTCCTTTCTTATTTGGTTTAAAATGTTCAATAACCGTAATATAGCACAATCTATTTTTTTGTCAAACAAAAAAGAGAGGTTTTTGCCTCTCTTTGTCCTTCTTTGATTTGTCCTAATTTTCTTCAACCTACGCATTAATGCCGATAATTTGATTGATGCCCATTTCCTGAGCTTTCAGAAGCGCCGCGTTCTGAAGGTCTTTGATTCCTCCGACACCAATGTCACGTTCGATGGAAAATACTTTCCGACTAGAACTCAGTTTCTTGCCTTTGGCCAACGTAGTGTTGGCATAATAATTACCCTCGAATAAATAAACCGTTAGCCTCATTTTGCTTTTCATTTTCCCTCCTTCAATTTTCCGTAATCCCAGAATAGCAAAAAAACTTGAAAAAATCAACCCCGGAATAAAAAAAGAGGGCATTTCTGCCCTCTGTGTCCGTTGGGTGCTTAATGTTCGATTGCGCAACCCTCACATACGGGGTTGCCGTCCTTGTCACGTAATGGTGACATTTCGCAGGTACCCTGTATGTGCACAGGGATCTGGCCTCCGCATTCTTTGCAGTACACGAAAGTGTCTTCGTTCTCGATTCTGACAGGAGATAACCCTGTTTCCGTAACTTGTTCTCCCATTGGCTTCCTCCTTTAAAGAACTTTTAAATCAATATTCAGTATATCAAATATATTTACTTCTGTCAAGTACTTCGTTCTTTAAATAAAAAGGCCAAGACTTCAGTCTTGGCCCGTGAATTATTTTCCTCCCCTGTTTTTCAATTCGGGAAATTCTTTAAGAATTAATTCTTTGTGTTCCTCGCAAACTACCTTAACTTCCTCTGTGGTGTCGGCTCGATATGAACAACCCGAATGGGTTTCGAATTTCTTCAATTCGTTCTTTTTCTGAACAATCTGGTTTTCTATGTGCCCCAATACCCTTTTCAATCTCTGTAAATCTTTTTCGTTCATCTTTTCTCCTTTTTCTTTTTCATTTCCTCTTCAAACTTTTTTATTTCTTCTTCGGTAATTAACGATTGTCCCTGATAATCTATCGTGTTCACTTTTTTCGATATAAGAAAAGCGTCCAAACCGTGCAAAACGTCTTCTGTCATAACACGATACTTGATGCTTTCTTCTTCCGTTATGAATGGCCCGATACGGTTGGCCGGCATTCTGCCCGATTCCATCATTGCCAAAATATGATTCAAGGCAAAAGCCAAAACCCGATAAGGGTCTTTGGACATGTCATAAGGATTCGGCTTGAAAACTCTTCCCTGTTCATCAATAATACAGGTCAATTCCCGACCGGGAAAACGACCAGAATGCAAATGAACAAGTCTGGTTCCGTCGTCATTCAGTAAACTTTTTGCCATTTTTCCTCCTTTCTTTTTAAAGTACGAATTTGTATCCCTAATTTAGCAATAATAGATGGAAATGTCAATTCCGTTAAACCCTCGCAAAGCGAGGATCCCGTAATGCGGGATGTTTAACGGAGTCAAGAAACTTAAAAGCCCCCGCAGCTGCGGGGGCTTGTTTTATCCTTAAAATATTATACTCTCACTTTTTCTTTCTTGATTTCGTTGTTTGCCAGAAGAATGATGATTTCTTTTCCCTTAACATCAACTCTTACTTTATCTTTTTCTTTCACTGCGCCGTCAACAATCATTTTTGCGAGCGGGTCCAGAACTAATTGCTGGATTTTTCTTTTCAGTGGCCTGATGCCGAAATCCGGGTCAAATCCTTTTTCCGCCAGAAGATTCCTTGCCGCAACAGAAACAATGATTTTTATCTTTTTCCCTTGAAGCCGTTCTTCCACTTTTCTTATCTGTAAATCGACAATTTGCCTGACTTCTTCCAGTCCTAAACTGTTGAAAATGACAATTTCGTCCAGACGGTTTAAAAACTCTGGCCTGAATTGCTCGCGCAAGGCTCCGGAAATTCTTTCCTTGGTTTCTTCTTCCTTTCTTCTTTTTTCCTCTCCGCCGTGGGTAAAACCGAATTCGGCCATTTTCTGCAATTGTTCGCTGCCCACATTGGAAGTAAGGATGATAATCGTATTTTTGAAATTAACCAAACGGCCTTTTGCGTCCGTTAATCTTCCGCGGTCCAAAATCTGCAGCAGAATATTGAACACTTCGGGATGAGCTTTTTCGATTTCGTCGAACAGCACCACGCTGTACGGCCTTCTGCGGATTATTTCCGTCAATTGTCCGCCCTCTTCGTAGCCGATATAGCCCGGCGGCGAACCGATAATTTTGGAAACAGTGTGTCTTTCCATGTATTCGGACATATCGAGACGCACAATCGCGTCTTCAGTATTGAACATCGATTCTGCCAAAGCCAAAGCCAGCTCGGTTTTGCCGACTCCAGTCGGACCCAAAAACATAAACGAACCGATTGGCCTGTTTTCTTCGGAAATTCCCGCCCTGCTTCTACGAATGGCATTGGATACGATGGAAATCGCCTCGTCCTGGCCAATAACTCTCTTTTTCAGTTCTTCTTCTATGCGCGATAATTTCGCGGTTTCCTCTTCCATCATTTTAAAAACCGGAATTCCTGTCCAGCGCGAAACAACTCCGGCAACATCCTCTACGCCGACCTCTTCTTTTAAAACCCTGCCGTGAAGCTCGGAAAGCCGCTTCTGACTGTCTTTGATTTGTTTTTCGAAAGTAGGAATTTTGCCGTACCTGATCTCCGCGGCTTTTTGCAAGTCGCCTTTTCTTTCGGCAATATCCGATTCCGATTTCAAAGAATTGATATCTTTTTGCAGCTGGCGGATTTTTTGGATGATTTCTTTTTCCGTTTTCCACTGAATTTCCATTTCGCGGCTTTTTTCCTTCAATTCGGCAATTTCCCTTTTAATCGCTTTTAAACGTTCTTTAGAATCGGTATCGGTCTCTTTCTTCAGTGCCCGGACTTCGATTTCCAGTTTCATCTGACTTCTTTTCATCTGGTCCAGTTCCGTGGGCATGGAATCGATTTCCATTTTCAGGGCCGAGGCCGCCTCGTCCATCAAATCAACTGCTTTGTCGGGTAAAAATCTGTCGCTGATGTAGCGCGAAGATAGGTTTACCGCGGCAACAATCGCCGGATCGGTAATCCTTACTCCGTGATGCACCTCATATCTTTCTTTGATTCCGCGTAGCATGGCAATCGCATCATCGATGGTTGGTTCGGAAACGTATATCGGCTGAAATCTGCGTTCCAGCGCAGGGTCTTTTTCGATGTATTTTTGATATTCCTTTAGGGTTGTGGCTCCGATTGCGTGCAGTTCTCCACGCGCAAGTGCCGGTTTCAACATATTCGAAGCATCAATCGCTCCTTCTGCAGCACCCGCACCCACCAAAGTGTGCAGTTCGTCGATAAATAATATAAATTTTCCTTGTCCGCGTTCGATTTCGCGCAAAACTGCTTTGAGGCGATTTTCGAATTCTCCCCTGAATTTCGTTCCCGCAACTATTCCGCCCAAATCCAAACTAACCAATTCTTTTTCTTTCAAACTTTCGGGTACGTCGCCGGAAACAATTCTTTGTGCCAAGCCTTCGACAATCGCGGTTTTTCCCGTTCCCGCTTCACCGATTAAAACCGGGTTATTTTTCGTCCTGCGCGACAAAACCTGCATTACGCGCCTGATTTCGTTGTCACGGCCGATAACCGGGTCAAGTTTTTCCTTTCTCGCCAGTTCGGTAAGATTTTTGGTGTATTTCTCGAGAACCTGGTATCTTGATTCGGGTTCGGTGTCGGTTACCTGCTCTCCTCCGCGGATTTCTCCCAGAATTTTCAAAACTTTATTGTAATCAACATTATTTTTTTCCAGAATTTCCTTGCCGCGGTTGGCAAAAGACAGCATCGATAAAAGAAAATGTTCCGTGGAAACGAATTCGTCCTTCATTTTTTCGGATTCACGGAATGATTGTTCAATAACCTTACCCAAATCTTGGGTCAGATAAGCTTGAAATATTCCGCTCGTTGCTACGGTTAAACGTGGAAGACCAATCAATGCCTGGTCGATTTCTTTTTCAAGTTTCGTTCCTTCAAGACCCAGTTTTTCCAAAATCGCCAATACCAAAGAATCCTCCTGCAAAAGGAGGGCTTTTAAAAGATGAAGCACGTCAACTTGCTGCTGGCCGCGCTCGCTGGCAATGCCATGGGCATCCTGGAGCGCTTCCTGGGCTTTGGTTGTGAATTTATCCAATCTCATAATTTAATTTTACCACATATTTATTAATTTTTTATTATAATCGCTATTACCTCATTGTATAAAAATTAGCACTCTCATGTCAAGAGTGCTAACCATTATTACAATGTTTTTTGCAAATTTATTTCGGTTTCTTCCTCAAAAATGCGGGGATGTCCCATTCGTCGTCTTCGGGAAGAGGGCTTTTGTAAACCGCGGGCATCGGCCCATCATCAATGTCCTGTATTTTCTGGTCTTTTTCTCTCTTTATTTTTTTCTTTTCAATTTCTATTGAAGAAGAATTTATTTTCTTTTCCTCAATCGCCAGCTGAGGCCCGTTACTCCTGATATGATTGGCAAAACCCGTGGCAATAACTGTAATCTTTATTTCTCCCTTTTTCGCTTTTTCATCGAGTACCGCGCCGAAAATTATTTTTGCGTCAGGGTCCGCGGTTTCGGTGATTGTTTTCGCCGCCTCACTGATTTCAATCATTCCGATATCCGAACCGCCGCTGACATTAAAAAGTATTCCTTTGGCGCCTTCGATAGAAAATTCCAACAGCGGCGAACTGATTGCCGCGCGAGCAGCTTCCACTGCGCGATTATCCCCCGTTGCCCTGCCAATACCCATAATTGCCGGACCCGCATCTTCCATAATTGCCTTGATATCGGCAAAATCAAGATTAATAATGCCGGGATAAATAATCAAATCGGAAATACCCTGTACTGCTTGTCTTAAAACGTCATCAACTATTTCAAATGCGCTAAGCAAAGAGATTTTTTTATCGATAATCGTCAAAAGCCGGTCATTGGGAATAACGATAAGCGTATCCACTTTTCCTTTCAGCTCTACCAGCCCTTCCTCGGCAATTCTTGCTCTTTGCGTGCCTTCGAAAGAAAACGGCTTCGTCACCACTGCAACCGTCAATGCGCCCGACTCGCGGGCGATTTCCGCAACTATCGGAGCCGCACCTGTTCCGGTTCCGCCGCCCAAACCGCAGGTAATAAAAACCATATCCGAACCGCCCAAAGATTCCTGAATTTCCTTCTTGTTTTCCTCGGCGGATTTTCTGCCGATTTCGGGATTCATTCCCGCCCCCATTCCTTTGGTCAGATTTTTGCCGATATGGATTTTTTCGCTCGCCCGGTTATTGTGCAGCGCCTGCACGTCGGTATTGACCGCAACAAAATTGACGCCCTTGATTCCGCAGGACATCATCCGGCCGATGGCATTGCAACCGCTTCCGCCAACGCCGATAACTTTTATTCTGGCAAAAGTTTCAATTTCGGGTTTTATTTGTGGCATGTTTTTAAACTATATTTACGGGTCATTTAAAGTCGAAATTATATCCTATATCCAATTCGATTTTTAGTCAATATTAGGGAATAAATTTCCTCAATACATTGACGATTTTATTCAAAAATTTCGGTCCGGAAGAAGACATTTTCCCGAGAGAAAATACCTTTCCGTCATCTTTGTCTTCGGATAATTCCATCGCCCAAAAAATCAAACCGATGGCAGTGGCGAATGTCGGGTCGTCAATTTTATCGACTAGACCGTCGATTCCCTGCGGATAACCCAGCTGCACAGAAAGTTTCAGTTTCTCCTTCGCCAAATCAAGAATATCCGGTGTTTTGGCGCCGCCGCCGATTAAAATTGCGCCTGCGGGCAAATAATTTTCGCGATTTATTTTTTTAAGCTCTTTGTTGGCCAAAGAAAAAATATCTTCCATTCTCGCTTCGATTATCTTGCTCAATTCCCTACGGCTTATTATTCCTTCTTCTTTTTCGTCGATTTTGGAAATATCAACAGTATCTTTTTTGTTTATTTCTTCAGGCATGCAGGAACCATAACTGAGCTTTATTTTTTCCGCCGTCTCCACGCTGGTGCGCAGGCCCACGGCAATATCGTTGGTAATATGCGCAGAACCGATCGGCAAAATAGCCATATGCAGCAGTTTCCCTTCCTCGTAAACGGTCATGCCAACCGTTCCGCCGCCGAAATCCAGAACCAAAACCCCGAGTTCTTTCTGTTTTTTCGTCAGTACCGCTTGCGATGCTGCCAGAACATTCAAAACCAAACCTTCGATTTCCAGCCCCGCGTTATTCACGCATTTTCTCAGATTTTTAATGTAGGGCGTAAGTCCTTCGACAATCATGGCATCGACTTCAAGCTTAAACCCGTTCATTCCCCGCGGATCCTGAATCCCGCCTTGGCCGTCGATGTTGAATTCCCGGGGAATGATGTGAATAATTTCACGATTGGGATCCAGATAAAGAATCGAGGCATTGTCTATTGCCCGTGTTACGTCTTCCTGGGTAAATTCTTCGTCCGCACGCGAAACCGCTGCCACGCCCTTGTTCGCCCTTGCCCTAATGTGGCTTCCGCCCACGGAAACGAAAACTTTTCCGACATCCACACCGCTTACTCTTTCCGCATTGTCAACCGAACGCTTGATGCTTTTGGTCATTTCTTCGATATCCACCACCACGCCCTTTCTCATCCCGGCCGAGGGACTTTCTCCCACACCGATGATTTTTGGCCGCGCATCTTCTCTGCCCCGAATCGAAGCAATCACGGTCCTTACTTTGCTGGTGCCGACATCCAAGCCGACTATAATGTTATCTTTTGCCATAATTCTTCTTGTTTTTTAGTCATCTTAAGATAATCTTTTTTTGCAATATCGTTATATCCCGCCAAATGCAGAATGCCGTGAATCAAAAGAATCCCCAATTCTTTTTTCAAGGAATGTTTCAGTTCCTTGGCCTGCCTTTGCGCTTGCGGCAGACAAATAACGATTTCTCCATAATCGAACGAAAGCACATCGGTTACTCTGTCGCTCTTCTTATGTTTCCTGTTTAAAACCTTCATTTTTGCGTCACCCGCCAGAACGATGCTGATTTCAGGAATACAAAATTTAATCAAAGACAAAGTCTTTTCCGCAACTTTCTTCAAAAAAATTTTATCGACTTCGTTCGATGTTAAATTATTTATCTCGATTTCTGTTTTTTTCATTATTCGCCTTTTAGTAATTCGCCGACAACCTTGCTTACCGTGCCGCCCTCGGACTTGCCTTTCAATTTCGGCATCAGGGCTGCCATTACCTTGCCCGTATCCTTGGGGCCGACTGCGCCGATTTCTTTGATAACTTTTACAGCCTCTTCCTTAACTTGTTCTCCGCTCATCTGTTCGGGTAAATATTTTTTTATGATTTCCAGTTCCTTTTCTTCTTTTTCCACCAGGTCGTTTCTGTTTCCTTTCTTGAATTCCACAATCGAGTCCTTTCTTTTTTTCGCTTCGCTGGAAATTACCTCCACGATTTCTTCTTCACTCAATTTGCTCAGTTTTTCCAGTTTGGCGATATCTTTTTCGATTTTGCTTAGTTTTGTCCTTTTTTCGATTTCTTTGTTTTTAATCGCCGCGTTTATTCCGCGCAACGTCAAAAGCAGCAATTCGCTTTTTTCCTGCATTGCTTTTTTTATTTCCTGATTGATTTTTCCCTGTAACATAAATTTATGAAATTTATGCTTTGCCCATTTTTTTCAATCTCAATTTCGCCCTTCTTTTTATCACTCTTTCCAGCGCTCCTTTTCTTCTTTGGAGTTTGCTTTGTTTTTTTGCGTGAAACTGAGATTTTTTCGCCTGAATCAGAATTCCGCTTTCTCTGACTTTTTGCGTAAAACGCCTCAAAAGAAAGGAAGTCGGTTCTTTTGGTTTTCTTCTTACTTCCATAATTTTTACACAATATATAATTTTTATTGATCTTCTTTCCAGCCGCCCATCAAATGCAGATGCAGATGATCAATCAGCTGTCCCCCTTTTCGACCCGTGTTGAAGGTAATTTTATAACCTTCGCTTATCTCATAGTCTTTTGCCATTTCTTTGGCCAGCAAGAACATATTGCCGATCAAATTCTTATGGCTCTCTTTTAAGCTATTGATCGAAGCAATATGCTCTTTGGGAACGATGAGAATATGCACTGGAGCTAATGGCTTTATGTCGGTAAAGGCCATCAACTCATTGTCTTCATAAAGAAATTCTTTAGGAAGAATTTTACTGGCAATATCGCAAAAAATGCAATTTTCCATATTTTTGTTATTTTTTTAATCTCCTTTTGACTTCGTTGATGACTTTTTCCAAGGGCACTGTTTCCTGCGCTCCGGAAACCATATCTCTGATGATAATGCTGTTTTCAAGCGCTTCTTTTTGTCCAAGAATCAGGGCCAGCTCCGAACCTTCCTTGTCCGCGATTTTCAATTGCGATTTGATACTTGGTTTGCTGAATGCTTCTCCGACCTGAATTCCGTTACGCTGAAATTCTTCGAACAGTTTCAGGCTTTTTTTCCTTCCCAGGTCGCCCAATTGCACAATGAATACTTTTGGCTTTTCTTTGTCGGAAATTTTCACATCCTGTTTTTTCAGAGAATTGACGATTCTTTCTATACCCGCGGCACCTCCGACTCCAGGCGTAGGCCTGCCCTTGAACATTTCGACTAAATTATCGTAATGTCCGCCGCCGACCAATGCTCCCTGCGAATCGCCTTCCTTGTCTTCCCAGATTTCAAAAACCGTTTTCGTGTAATAATCCAGACCGCGCACCAGATACGGATCGAGAATATAGGGAATTTCCAATTCATCAAGCAGCTCAAGGGTTTCCCTGAAATGATTGTGACATTCCTCGCAAAGAAAGTCTATCATTTGCGGAGCTTCTTTGGCGATTTTTACGCATCTTTCGTTTTTACAATCCAATAATCTCAATGGGTTTTCCTTGAAACGTCTGCGACAATCAGAACACAATCTGTTTAATCTCTGACGATAATAAGCCAATAATGTTTTTCTGTATTTGGGCGTACAAATCAAACACCCGATACTGTTGATATAAAGATAAAATTTCTTCAAATTCAGTTTTTTGAGAATGGAAACGAAAACCTGGATTACCTGGACATCGCTTACCGCGCTCGAATCACCGATGATTTCGAAATTGATCTGATGGAACTGACGATACCTGCCCGCCTGCGGTTTATCGTGACGGAACAGCGGGCCGATGCTGTAAAGTTTTACCGGTTGCGGCAAATTCCTCATTCCGTGTTCGATATAGGCCCTTACTATTCCCGGAGTAAATTCCGGGCGCAGCGCCAAATTTTCTCCACCCTTGGTTCTAAAAGTATAAATTTCTTTTTGTACAATATCCGTTGTCTGGCCCGTTCCTTTGATGTATATGCGCACATCCTCAAAAACCGGAGTATCAATTCTGCCGAACCCGAAATTACCGGAAATATTGCCGACTATCGTCCTGACCCTGTCCCAGTATTTTTGCTCCTGCGGTAAAATATCATGCGTGCCTTTCGGCGCCTGCACTTTGATTTTTTTCAAACGCGGTTGTCGGGGCTTGCTCGGTCTACCCCTTTTTCCCGGTTTCTTTTTGGGTTTTGTTTTTGCCATAATTTTATGCGATTTTTCGCCTTAATCCAACACCTTTACCCTGTCTACCGGCCATGCCCTGACCCATGCCTTTCCGATAATCAAATTTTTCGGCAGAGTTCCCCACCTGCGCGAATCGGAACTGGAGCCGCGGTTATCTCCTAATACGAAATATTCCCCGTCTTTCAGGGTAACCTCCATATCTCCTGCGGTATAGGCATCAGGCAAGTAGACCGATTCATTCAAAATCAACCCCTTGGGATTTTCCTGGTTAATAATGTATATCCTGCCTTCCTGAATTTTTACTGTTTCACCTGGAAGGCCGATCACTCTTTTGATAAAAAATTCCGATTGATCCAATGGATAACGGAAAATAATCACATCTCCCCGCTGCGGAGCTTCAAAACGATAACTGATTTCATCTACTATCAAATAATCGCCATTGAGATAATTGGGCTCCATTGAGGCGCCTTGGACAAAAAATGGCTGAACCAGGAAGTATCTAACAGGAATAATGATTGCCAGAGAAATAATCACGATTTTCAGTATTTCCCAGGAAAAATCCAGCCAATACTTAAAACCCGAAGTTTTTTGTTTATTTTCTTCTGCCATATATATAATATAAACCTATTATACAAATTTATCAATTATAAGACAAATGCTATAATGGAATTATAGGTTCTCTTGTTCTTTTTCGCAACAAGAAAATTAAGAGCCGTGAAATTAATGCAGGAGCAACTGAAAGAATTAAATAAAATCCTTAAAAAGAACCTTGAGCCAAAACCTCAAAAAAATAGGTTCGGCAGATTTTTGAAAATTTTTGTTTTACTGCTTCTGATGTTAATAATCCCTCTTTTGTTTGTTTACTCTTCTCCTTATTTGGGAAAAATACTGAAAAGAGAAATTATCATTACTGCGCAAGGACAGACAATGGGATTGGTTTTCTCGTCTTCCGCGGAAAAAAGCCAAAAGGTCAATCTTTTGTTTCTGGGCATTCCCGGTAAAGGTTATTTGGGAGAGAATATGACTGACACGATTATTGTCATCAACAGCACGCCGAAAGGAGAAAATCCAGTAGGCGTTTCCATCCCCCGCGATCTGCTAGTCAAATTTCCTCTGCAGGATTATTATACAAAAATCAACGCCATTTATGGCTCGAGCGAGGACAAAAAACAAAACACACAACTGATGGAATCCGCAATCAAGGAAGTGACCGGACTGAATATGAATTATTTTATTGTTTTCGATTTGGAAGGAGTAAAAAACATCATTGACTCGCTCGGCGGCATAGACGTTGTTGTGGAAAACAATATTTACGACCCGAAATTTCCCGCGCCCTATAACTCCTATGAGGTCTTTTCCTTAAGTAAGGGAATACATCACCTGGACGGCGAAACCACACTGAAGTATCTGCGCAGCCGCAATAATCCCGAAGGTGATTTCTCGCGAATCAAAAGACAGCAGGAAGTTATAAACATCATTAAAAACAAAATTCTTTCGCTTAATTTCTTTTGGGATTTTGCCACAATCTTAAATCTTTGGAAAAACTTCAGCAGCCACACCTATACTAATATCGACGTTTCGGATATCAGGTATGCCTGGAATCTGGTCAGTAAAACCAATCTGGATACGATAAGCTTCGCCACACTGGATACCGAAGAGAACCAGCTTTTGATAAGCGGCGAGACAATGCTCAATGGCATCAATGCCTACATTCTCAAGCCCAAAGCGGGGCTGGAAAATTATACGCAAATCAAAGAATATATCAACGGCCTGATTAATAATTAATTCCGAAATAAAAATTCTTCAAACTTGTATGAAACTCATAGTCGGCCTGGGTAATCCTGGTAAAAAATACGAAAAAACCCGACACAATGTCGGATTCAGAATTATCGACGCGCTGATAGATAAAATATCCGACAAAAATATTGTTTTTTTGAAACCGGATACATTTATGAATAATTCCGGAAAAGCGGTTCAAAACGCTCTCGCCTATTATAAGATACCCGCAGAAAATCTCTATGTTGTCCACGACGATATTGATTTACCTTTCAATACAATTAAAGTAAGCAGGGATTCGTCTTCCGCGGGACATAAAGGAGTACAGTCGATAATCGACGAACTGAAAACAAAGGATTTTACCAGAATCAGAATCGGGATAAAGCCGGAACATATTGTGGACACCACCGAATTCGTGCTGAAAAAATTCACCAAAGCAGAAGAAAAACAGCTGAAGGAAATAACAAAAAAAGCAGTCGATATAATCGAGTCTGCTTTTCTTGACTCACGTTCCTAGTCCTGCCAACGAGCGATTCAAATTTTTTCACAAAAGTAAAAAAACCTGAAATACTTTATGACTATTTGCCGAATCAAGGAGGGAAGATTCGACTTTCATCACTCATTGAGCAGGAATAGAAACATGAATAAATGTCGTCATAAAAAGAACCCAAAATTCTTAACTATTTATATATTAGCATAATAACAAAATTATGTCAAGAGATAATGTTGAAATCTTCAGAAAGATTACTTTACAAAACAAAGAGTATCCTGCTATTCTTAAAGAAATCCACGATAAGCCCAAGGAATTTTACATTAAAGGAAATTACGTATTATGCAGCTGATTATCGTCGAATCGCCCACCAAGGCGAAAACAATCAAACAATTTTTGGGAAAGGACTATATTGTCGAGTCCTCTTTTGGCCATGTCCGCGATTTACCGCAAAAAGAACTGGCTATTGATACGGAAAAGAATTTCGAGCCCAAGTATATAATTATCCCTAAAGCCAGAAAAGTGGTAAATCTTCTTAAGGAAAGAGCGGAAAGAGCCAAAGAAGTGATTCTCGCAACCGATGAAGACCGTGAAGGAGAGGCCATTGCCTGGCATTTAACCCAAGCGCTCGGCCTGGAGAATTCGAAACTAAAAAGAATCGTTTTCCATGAAATCACCAAAAGCGCAATCGAAGAAGCGATACAAAATCCCAAAAATATCAACCTAAATTTGGTCGATTCCCAGCAAGCAAGAAGAATCCTCGACAGACTGGTGGGATACAAGCTTTCTCCTTTTCTGTGGAAAAAAGTTGCCAGGGGCCTTTCCGCGGGAAGGGTCCAATCCGTGGCCGTGCGTTTAATTGCGGAAAGACAAAAAGAAATCGACGAATTCAGGCCCGAAGAATACTGGACAATCGAAGCACTTTTAAAAAACAAAAGGGGGCAGGAGTTTTCCGCGAACCTGATTAAAACGGATGAAAAACTCATACCCAAGCTGGGGATAAAAAATAACGCTGAGGCGGAAAATATTGCCGCGGATTTGAATAATCTCGAGTACAAAATAAGCGAAATCGAGAAAAAAGAAACCAGAAGAAACCCCTTCCCTCCTTTTACCACCAGCACGCTGCAGCAGGAAGCTTCGAGAAAACTAAGGTTCTCCGCAAAACAAACAATGTTTATCGCCCAGCAGCTTTACGAGGGCATCACCGTCAAAAACACCAAAGAATCAATCGGCCTTATCACCTATATGCGTACCGATTCTTTGAATCTGGCCAATCAGGCAATAAATAAAATCAGAAACCTAATTGCCGAAGATTTTGGAAAAGAATATCTACCCATAAAGCCGAATTTTTACAAAACTAAATCCAAGGGCGCGCAGGAAGCACACGAAGCAATAAGGCCCACGTTTCCCGAAAAAACACCCGAAGAATTGAAACAGTTTCTGAACAAAAACCAGTGGGCGCTTTACAATCTCATCTGGCAAAGAACAATCGCCTGCCAGATGAAGCCAGCTGTTTTCGACAGTACTACTGTGGATATCGAAACGACAAAAAGTAAACAAAATCATTTATATCTTTTGAGGGCCAACGGTAATATTTTGAAATTCTCGGGATTTCTCAGGGTTTGGCCGATAAGAAAAGATGATGTTCTGCTTCCCGAATTGATTAAAAACGAAATTCTCGAATTGATAAAAATTTCTCCGCTTCAGCATTTTACCCAGCCTCCTGCGCCCTATAGCGAGGCAACACTGGTAAAGGCACTTGAGGAAGACGGCATCGGCAGACCATCTACCTATGCGCCGATTTTGGAAACAATCCAAAAAAGAGGCTATGTCGTAAAAAGAACAAAATACCTTTATCCCACGGATATCGGCATTGTGGTAAACAAACTTCTGGTGGAACATTTCCCGAAAATCGTAGATATTAACTTTACCGCAAAAATGGAAAGTGATCTTGATAATGTCGCGCAAGGAAAAAAGAAATGGGTGCCGGTTGTGGAAAAATTCTACAAACCCTTCGAAAAAACCTTGAAAGATAAATACGAAACGATTGTCAAAAAAGATATCATCGAAGAAAAATCGGATGAAATCTGCGAAAAGTGCGGCGCGCCGATGGTGATAAAAACAGGGAGATTCGGAAAATTTTTGGCTTGTTCTAAATATCCCGAATGCAAAACCACAAAACCCCTGGAACAACCCTTGGGCGTTAAATGCCCGCAGTGCGAAACCGGACAAATCATCGAAAGAAGAACCAGAAAGGGAAAAATCTTCTACAGCTGTAACGCCTGGCCAAAATGCAAATTCGCCCTCTGGTATAAACCAACCGGAGAAAAATGCCCCAAATGCGGCTCGCTTCTGGTTGAAACCAAAGGAAAAAACGTAAAATGCAGCAATAAAGAATGCGACTACACAAAAGATTAAAATCGTGCTAATTTAAATTTTATCGAGCCCGGGTGGCGGAACTGGCAGACGCGTACGACTCAAAATCGTATGGACTTTCGTCCATGGGAGTTCGACTCTCCCCTCGGGCACCAATCGCTCTTTCGAAAAGGAGGAAGCCACGGAAACGGAATTTGGAGACTTTATTTTTCGCGCTGTCCCACTGCTGATTGTTGTCGACATGTCAATTATCTTTGCCGTTATTGCTCACTTTTTCAGAAAAAAACATTACGACGGACCAGATTATCGAAACGACTAAAAATGAAGCCCCGGATCACGCAAGTGACCTCGGGGCTATTTTATTTCTTGTTGTTTCTTATTTTTTAATTTTCACTTTTCTCCCTTCGATTTTCAGCTTGTCTGCACAAAATAATCCAATTGCTTCAGGAAGCGCGAGGTGTTCGATTTCCAAACCGCGTTTTTTGAAAGACTCCAGGGTTTCATTTTCCTTAATCGGATTTATTTTCTGGATAATTATCGGACCAGTATCAATTCCCGAATCAACAAAATGCACAGTGCACCCGCCAACTTTGCATCCGTAATTAAAAGTATCGCCATAGCCGTCGGTTCCGGGAAATGCGGGAAGTATTGCCGGATGAATATTGATTATCCGGTTTTTGTATTGTCCGATAAAATACGGCGTGATAATACGCATATAACCGGACAGAATCACCAAATCAACATTGTATTTTTTCAAAACCTCGATAATTTTCTTTTCGTGTTCTTTGCGCGAGATATCTTTATGGTCAATAAAAATTGCCGGGATTTTCGCTTTTTTCGCCCGCATCAAACCATAAGCATCAACTTTATTGGAAATCACCACTGCCAAATTACATTTTAATTTCCCTTTCTTGATGTGGTCGATAATCGACTGCAAATTCGTGCCATTTCCCGAAATCAATACCGCGATATTTTTTAATTTTTTCATACGACTATGTTTATCAATTTTCCCTTAACGAAAATCATAACTTTCGGCTTTTGGTTATTAAGCCAAGTTTTTATTTTTTTGCTGTTTAATGCCAATTTCTCCGCTTCTTCTTTGGAGATTTCCGCACTGACTTCGATTTTATCCCTCACTTTTCCGTTTATCTGAATCACCATCTCGATGGTTTCCTTTTTAATTAGTTTTTCGTCATATTTTGGCCACTTTTCCTTGAATATCGAAGTTTTGTGGTTTAATTTTGACCACAATTCTTCCGTAATATGCGGACAAAATGGTGCCAGAATTTTCAAAAAACTTTCCGCGTCTTTTTTGGACAAAATATTTTCTTTTTCACTCCAAGCATTAATAAATTCCATCATTGTCGAAACCGCGGTGTTGAATTTCATATTGTCCAAATCATCGCTGATTTTTTTAATCGTGTAATTTATTTTCTGTACCAATTCTTTGACAGTGGTTTTTCCAATTTTCTTTTTATCATTAAATATGTTCCAAGTTCTTTTTAAAAATCTATAACAACCTTCCAGGCTTTCGCTACTCCAGTTAGTCGCCTCTTCATAAGGACCCATAAACATTTCGTATAAACGAATCGTGTCTGCACCGTATTTTTTTACAATATCATCGGGATTAATCACATTGCCGAAAGATTTGGACATTTTTCTGGCGTCGGCAGCCAAAACAATTCCATGTGAACGTCTTTTTTGGTACGGTTCGCTTTCCGGCACAACGCCGATATCGTATAAAAATTTGTAAACGAATCTGGAATATAAAAGATGCAGGGTTGTATGTTCCATTCCGCCATTATATAAATCAACAGACATCCAATATTTGAGTTTTTTCATATCTGCCAATTTTTTGTTGTTTTTCGGGTCGCAATACCTGACATAGTACCAATTCGAACCTGCCCAGGTGGGCATAGTATCGGTTTCCCGTTTTGCCGGTCCACCGCACTTCGGACATTTTACATTTACCCATTCTTTGATTGCTGCAAGCGGTGATTCGCCCGTATCCGTGGGCTTGTAATTCTTAACAAATGGCAGTTTAATTGGCAAATCCTTTTCTTCAACTGGAACTATGCCACACTTCTCACAGTGGATAATCGGAATCGGCTCGCCCCAATAATGCTGACGCGAAAACACCCAATCCCTTAAATGATAATTGATTGTCTTTTTGCCCAGTTTGTTTTTAACCAACCATTCGGTAATTTTTTTAACCGCTTCTTCTGATTTCAAACCATTAAATTCTCCGGAATTAACCAGTAATCCGTAATCGACAAACGCTTCTTTGGAAACATCTCCACCCGAGATAACCTCTCTGATTTCGATTCCGTATTTTTTGACGAATTCGTAATCGCGCTTATCGTGCGCAGGAACAACCATTACTGCTCCCCCGCCGTAAGCGGCAATCACGTAATCGCCGATCCAAATTGGAATTTTTTCGTTGTTTAGGGGGTTAATCGCGAAAATTCCCTTCAATTCAACTCCGGTTTTTTCTTTTTCCGCATCCATTCTTTCCATTTCGGATTTTTTCTTGGAAATCTGAATATAATTCTGAACTTCGTCTGTATTCGATATTTGATTTTTGATTTTAAAAATCAGTTCGTGTTCAGGCGCAAACACAAGTGCAGTAACTCCGAAAATTGTATCGATTCTTGTGGTAAATACTTCGATTATGGATTCTCCGATTTTAAATTTAACAGTTGTACCCTCGGAGCGGCCTATCCAGTTTATCTGCTGGCTTTTGATTCTTTCTGGATAATCCACTTTTTTCAAATCGTCAATCAGCCTGTCTGCGTAGGCAGTAATTTTTAAAACCCACTGTTTCTTTTCTCTTTTTTCCGTTTCCGCTCCGCATCTGTCGCATTTCCCACCGACAACTTCTTCATTAGCCAAACCAATTTTGCAACTCGGGCACCAATTAATCGGCATTTTTGCCTGGTATGCAAGTCCTTTTTTGAAAAATTGCAGAAATATCCATTGCGTCCATCTATAATATTTCGGGTCAGTAGTATTAATCTGCCTTGACCAGTCAAAGGATAGGCCCAAGCTTCTCAATTGTTTTTCGAAAGTTTTGGTGTTTCTCTTGGTAACTTCAATCGGATGAATGCCGGTTTTTATGGCATAATTCTCGGTCGGCAAACCAAAAGCGTCGTAGCCGATCGGATACAAAACATTATATCCTTCCATTCTTTTTTTTCGGGAAATCGCATCAAGCGCGGTATAGCTGCGCAAATGCCCGACATGTAAACCGTCTCCAGATGGATAGGGAAATTCAACCAGGATATATTGTTTCTTTTTCTTGTCAAAATCCTTGGCCTTATTTAGACCAAGTTTTTCCCATTTTTTCTGACATTTTAACTCAATTTTTACTGGATTGTATTCCATAATCATATTATATCATAAATAACTCTTTGGCGTTTTGAGTGGTTTGGCCGGCAACCTCGTCAAGACTTATTCTTTTAATCTCTGCGATTTTTCGGGCAACGTATTCAACGTATTTGGGCTCATTTCTGACGATTTCGCCTTGTTTTCTGATTGGTTCGGGTGCTAAATACGGCGCATCGGTTTCGATTAGAACTCTCTCCAGGGGCATATTTTTAATGACTTTATCGTAATCACGCGCATAAGTGATTAAACCCGTAAAACTAACATAAAATCCCAATTTCAGATATTCTTCAGCATAAGACCAACGGCCCATATAACAATGGAGTACGCCAGCTTTAATTGATGAGTAATTAGCTTTGAGTATTTCCAAGATTTCCGGAAATAATCTGCGAGAATGGATAGCAACGGGCTTATCGACTTCTTTTGCCAGTTCCAGGTGTTTGATAAAAATTTCCTGCTGTAATTTTTGCGCTTTTTCGTCATTTTCGCAAAATGCGTAATCCAAGCCGGTTTCGCCGATTGCTACGACTTTTTTGTTTTTCGCCAATTTCAAAAATTTATCGTAATCGAATTCTTCTTTTTCTCTTTTTTCATAACCCGTTACGTCGTGCGGATGAATGGCTACTGTAGCATAAACGCCTTTTTCGTATTTCTGCGCAATTTCGATTACTTCCTGCGAAGTTTCGTAACTTACGCCGATATTAATCAACCAGATATTATTATCTAAACAACGACCGATGATTTCATCTCGGTCGTTTTTATAGTCATCGAAATTAAGATGGCAATGAGTATCAATCAACATTATTGTAATCGCGGAAATAATATTTCCGATTTTCCGGTTTTAATCTGGTTTTTTATTTTTTCGCTGGTTTCAGGCAGAAACGGCGCAATCAAATCGGCAATTTCGGAAATACAATAAAGCAGATTAGATAAAACAGTTTCCAATTTTTTCTTATCGGTTTTCGCTAATTCCCATGGCTTATTTTCTTCAACATATTTATCGCAAAAACCAATTAACTTCCAAATTTCTTCCAGCGCCTCGTGAAACCTATATTCTTCTATACTCTGAGCGCAATTCTTCTCCGTCGCTACGATAAGTTTTAAGATTTCTTTATTGATTTTATTATTCAGTTTTTGATTTTTTGCCGCAATAGTCAATACTCTTGCAACTAAATTTCCCAGTCCGTTTGCTAGGTCGAAATTATATCGCTCTTCGAATCTTTTTATGGAAAAATCCCCATCTTCGTAGGCGGGTATTTCCCTTAAAAGATAATAACGAACCGTATCAACGCCGTATTTATCGGTCAAATCGACTGGATTCGGCAGGAAAACGCCGGATGACTTACTGATTTTTTGACCTGCTAAATTAATAAATCCATGAATAAAAATCTGTTTAGAATTAGGAAGTCCGGCGGATATCAGCATCGCCTGCCACATCGCGGCTTGCTGTCTTAAATTATCTTTTCCCGCCACTTGAATTGCGTTCGGTTTTTTCTTGGTTCCCCAGAACGATTCAAATTTCTTTTCATCCTCGGGCCAACCGAGACAGGAAACATAATTTATTAAGGCATCAAACCAAACATACATCACGTGATTATCGTCACCAGGCACAGGCACACCCCAGGGCATCTTACTTTTAAGCCTGGAAATGCTAAAATCCTGTAATCCGCTTTTTACAAAATTATAAATTTCTTTCTGTCGATGCTCCGGGAATACGAAATTTGGATTTTTATCATAAAATTCCAAAAGTGATTTCTGGTATTTTGAAAATCGGAAAAAATAATTTTCTTCCTCAATAATTTCTATTTCTCTATCGGGATGAATCAGACATCTGTCGTTGACCAATTCTGAATCCGTTTTCTCTAATTCGCAACCGACACAATACTTAGTTTTATAATTCTTTTTATAAATATCTCCATTAGCTTCGCATCTTTTCCAAAATTCCTGAGTTGCTTTAATGTGATGTTTGTCTGTTGTACGGATAAAATTATTGTAAGAAAGATTAAGCTTTTCTTTTAATAAATCGAATTTAGCCGCATAATCATCACAATATTTCTGCGGGTCTTTTTTCTCTTCGACTGCTTTTTGATAAATTTTTAATCCGTGTTCGTCGGTTCCAGTATTAAAAAACACATCATCTCCCAAGATAAAGTGATACCTGGCAATTACATCCGCCTGCACGATTTCTAGGGCAAAACCTATATGCGGTGGCGCATTTACATACGGAAGCGTAGTTGTTATATAAAATTTCTTTTTCATGTGTTTTTATTTACCACGATTACGAACTCTCCTCTTGGCTTGATTTTGGGAATAACTTCACTGATTTTTCCCCTGTAAATCGTCTCGAATATTTTCGTCAATTCCCTGGCAACAACAACATCGAATTCACCGAATTCGCTCAGTTCTTTCAGTGTTTTGATAATTCGATACGGCGATTCGTATAATACCACAGGATATCTTGCTTCGGCAACCTCTTTAAAAAATTTCTTTCTTTTGTTTTTGTGAGGAGGAAAACCCATAAATATGAATTTATCCATAGGGAAACCGGAAAC
>Ga0315282_10004151_pt1 | contig 25384 bp, 29 predicted proteins | sample YL17G07_20_MG_FD_203693 | JGI IMG/M metagenome (GOLD analysis project Ga0315282, IMG submission 203693) | Sediment microbial communities from Yellowstone Lake, YNP, Wyoming, USA - YL17G07_20 | ecosystem: Environmental > Aquatic > Freshwater > Lake > Sediment | place: USA: Wyoming | collected... | reverse complement strand
TCGATTTTTGTGTGATTCATACCGTATCTCGCTCCACTCGTACCGATGAAACCCGAAGGCGCGTCCGCCCATCCGATGCGATGAAGCACCAACCGGGCCGCAACCGGAGAACACAGGGGAACGCGATCTCGAGGAGTGATTCAAGGATCTGTACGAGTTTGCCTCTGACCTGTTCGGTGCGCCACTTGAAGCGGATCAAATATTCGATCGCGGTGCCATGCTCGCCGAGACGACCCTGAACAGAAGTCAAACTACAAGCGCCTCCAATCGTTTCGAGTGTTTCAAGGAGTCCCAATCTTTCCTCGGAATCCGCCAGCGTCCACCCCGAGCCTTCAAGACGGATGTGAGGATCCGAATCGCATATCGCCCGTCCTTCGAGCGTCGATACGTGTAATCGTTAATCTCCGTCATCCCACCGGGACACAAGATGTGTGAATAAGCTATCCGGAAGTCAGTGTATGGGGCAACCTCATTTTCAACATCCCAAGTGCTAGGTAACCAGTGGACTGGTTCCTCATACCCACATTTCGGGCACCGATTCATGTTGGTGCCTCCGGGTTCCTGCATTTCGGGCAGGTAGGCGTCGGCATATCTTCGGTGGTGTCGAAGAAGTCACCGCAGAATCGGCACTTCAGATTGTAGAGGCTCACTCAACCATCACATCCTCGAACTGGGATAGGTTAGGAAGCAGATCGAAGCCCACGCCGCCATTACAGTGGGCGCACCCAGAGGGTTCGCGTATTTCTGTCTCGGTCTGTTGCACTTGGGTTAGTTTGTTACAGGCGCGACATCGGAAGACGGCTAGCTTCACAGCAATTCTTACCGGCTGATCGTTGGTCTTTGCAAGGGGGAATGGTTGCTCGGGAAGGGTCTCGACTGCAACCTCGGAGAGAGGACTGTCTGAATCCTCACGTCCATGTTCGCCGTTGTGACAATGTTGACAAAGAACAGATAGGTTCTCAAGACGGTTATTGTAGGGGTTCTTGTCTTTATGGTGAACGTGCATTGAGCCTTTGCCAGTGCCGCATTTCTCACAGAATCGTAGGTCTCTACCTTCTAGTTCTAGGATGCGTCTTGCCTCAGCGGTTCCGGGGTGGTGTGGGGTGGGGTGGTGTGGTGTTGGAGCGGAGACACACATACACACACACACACTATCACACGATGATACTAGGCGAGATTTACTCATCCTATTACTGCCTCCTGCTCAACGATTTTGGCAAGTTTCAATTCCGTCAAGTACTCCCGTGCCTTCTTGACGCTAATCTGCTCCTTGAGTGAGAATATTGCAAGGACTCGTTCCTCTGGGATGTCCCGCATTGTCTCCAACATGTTTGCGAGCAGGTGTTTGCGTCGGTGGCGCTGTTGCGAGTTTGTTGTCATACAGTCACCCCCGGGCGTGTGTGTGTCTGTGTGTGTCTCTGCGCCGGTTGGTTGGCGGTCATGGTGTAGGCTTCCTTTTCTTTGTGAGGTCTGGGTAGAGGAGTGCGCCGAGCATGAATCCTGCCGTGAAGTCCGTGGAGAACTGGACTCCTATGCGCTTCTCGATGCGTTTGAGGATGCAGTGTGGGCACTTACGCGTCAAATCAAGCAGGCTCCTTTGACTTTGAAGGGCTCCTGCAAAGGTCAATCATTTTACCAAGAACATATGCGGCCGCTAAGATGACGGCAAGTGTGAGGACGCGTTCGCTAACGTTGAGGCCGAATGTGAAACCAATTTCCTCAATCAAGTCAAGTAGCCTCCACCAACTCATATCTGACCACAAATAGGAGAGGGTTCGGCGGTGACTTCGGGTTGATTTCAAACCATCTTTTCAGGAAAGTCTCTCGTGTGTAGCCACCTTCCCGTTTTGCACCACCTTCGGTTATGTCGAGTAGGTGTTCCTGCCAGACTAAGAGAACATGCACTTTGCCTCTACTTGGACCAAAGAGTCTCTCCCTCAACTGGTGAACGGAGAGCGGTTTAGCTCGCCGCTTCTTCCAGAGCCTCCGAGTCTCAGTCTTCCAGCACGGAACGCCTGTAAGGCTCATCTGAATGTGTTCTGGTTTCATCAGAAACATCTCAAGTAGCCTCCTTAGCTGACAAACCGGGCACCCAAGTGATGGTGAAGTCGCCGTCGTGACATTCTGTCGAGTTGAGGTTGGGGTAGAAGTTAGCTGTGCCTTTCGCGTGATGTTCGCCCTCATGACCGAGCTTCAGGTCGCATCGGAAGCTGACAGTGTAATGATTCTGGATATTCACAACTTCAAGTTCCGCGAGACAAGGCAGTTTCTTTTTAGCCAACTCAAACGGTCCTCCTTTTGGGAACATAGCAGGTGTGTTCGTTGAAGTGTTTGTTACAAAATACTCGCTTGCACTCGTGGCATTGGTGTTGGGCGACGAGTTCAAGTAGTGGCTTGTGGCAGCGACCGCAGGTGACCTCCTTGAAGGTGACGGAACTCATTTCTTACTCGGCCTCTTGAGCTTCGATAGTAATGCGGTGAGGCAAGGGCGGCAAATGTAGAGGGTCTCAACCGCGATCATGTTGACCTCTTCCTCACGAACCCTATCGCAGAGGTCGCATACTTTCGAGCGGACAACGCACCCATGTGACATCATTTCTCTCTCCATCGGCATCCCGTGGATGTGTAGGGTCTCCAATGTGGGCACCAAACTCGGCCTTGAAGGGTGATTGTGCCGTTCAATGCGGGACGGTTACAGTAGTCACCAGCCGCAACGCTTCGCCGCCACTTACAAGAGTTCATCACGGATTCGCCTCAAAGAACGCCTTGGCAAAACCGGGTGGAGTGATGGCCCTCAAAGCGGCTCGACCCGGCGATGGGGAATAGAGATGAATCTTGCTTCCCTCAGTAGGTTCAACGGGACTCTTCTTGGGGATGTTGAACTTCCCCCAGAGACAAGTCCTCTTTGTGTAAGGGTCGCCATAGTCGCATGGATCAAAGACGAGATCAGGTTCGCCCAAATAGTGAGAGAGGAGACCGACCGGATTCTCTAGGCACCACCAATCGGGTTTCGAGATGAAGATAACTCTAATGCATGCGTCAACTACTGATAGGGCATCATGCAATCGCCAGTGGCCCTTCGTGCTCCACCACTTGGCACCACTACCAGCAAACTCGGTACAGGGGGGAGCCGCCAAGACTCCATGAACTTTGGGCGGCATAAAATCACGAACATCAGCATTGCTAAACCGGGCCCCACCGGCCAGTTGTCGATCGTTGTCCACGCGAAGGACCTGATAGGAAGCGTCAGAGTAGGGCTGCGACCAAGCACCAGTTCCAGCACAGAGGTCAAGAATCATGCCGGTCTCGGACTTCATGCCAGCATCCGTCCACAATTTTCGCAGAAGTAATTGCCCTCCCGAGTCCTGTACCGTTGCAAGCTCCCACAACCGGCACACCAGATTTTCCTCGAAGTCGCCGCGACATGAGTGTGGTCAGAGTCGCTCATCAGTCGCCGCACCTCGGGCATGTGCCGCATCTTGGACATTGGCCATTCGGCATCAATTCGCGGCCGCACGTAGAACATGAAGCGGTCACTTGGGGCACCTCAGGACTATTCCGCCGCATAGTGGGCACTCGTAGATTCGACGGAAGAGTTGGATCCCCTTACCATCCGTGAGAACGGCGGGCAAAGCGAACTTCGGGCAGAGACGAACCGATTGCAGAGGAATCCATTTGTCACAATGTTGACAGAGAAACTCTGTCTCACGTCCACGGAAGACCTTCATCGGGAAGCCTCCTCAGAGGAAGCAATGATGAACTCTGGTGGGAATTGGTGCCAGTCGAACGCCGCTAGAGTTGAGTCGCCGTTTCTGTTTTCCTTAATTTCAAGCGGCATAGGGTCTTGGATCCGGAAGATGTTGAGATCTGCAACTGTCCAGTGAACGATTTCCGACTCGGTCCAGTTCATGAAACCGTAGAGGAGGTAGTCCACCAGGCCTTCGCGAATCTTACCTATCTCAGTCTTGACGCCAGAAGGACGGGACCAGCGAATCGTGAATTGAGTCGGCCACTTTTCGTAGCACTCATATCGCCTAAGTCTGGCGGCAACGCGGAATGGTGTGACCTTGAAGATTGCGAAGTCTGTTCCTTCGAATATGTCGGCCACGATGTCGCGCTGAATGAAGATTTGGCCGAGTACCGCTTTGATTTTGTCGGCTAGTTTGAACTCTAGCTGGCTATCACGCTCGAAATCCGTCTGTGTCATGGTCATGCCGTGGCCTCCGCAAAGAGCGATGGTTCATTGCCCCACTGTTCGAAGCCCTCATGTGGTTCACGACTGAACATGTCAAGCCGAGGACCGGGGCTGACCCGTCTCACTAACTCGTAGAACTCGGCAGGCTTGCGTGAGTGTTCGCGCACTTTGGCTTGGAAGTCTAGGCGTTCGCCTTTCTTCAGAAGTTCGAGACTACCAATGCGACCAAAGAGCACGGGTTCAACAGAATACATGAAGCTGTAGGGGGTGAAGCCGACATTCTTGATCCAAAGGAGCGGGCATTCATAGTCCACGCCCCAAGTCTCCAGAACGTCAAAAGCGATCGGTAGGAATTTGATTGTCGTCCAAAGGTAGATGTGGGTGCCTTCATCAAAAGCGAGTTTCCCAATGTCTAAAGCTTTGATTTGCTCGACCGTCAAAGTCGGGTAGTCAAGTGACTTCCGCTGGTTCGGTCGAACCTCACGCAGTATCTTTTCCATCGGCCAAGGCGGATCAACCACAAGTGTTCGATACTTTCCCTCAGGAAGGACTGGTGTCTCACCCGGCTTCCTATGCTCAGGCAGAAGCTCACGACAAACCCACCGCCAGCTCTTACCCTCGAATTTTCCGACATCGTCGGACAATTCATACCTCCGCGCGAATTGTAGGCAGGCATAGAGATCGGACCTAGAGGCGCCTAGATCCTTTGCCAGACTATCGACCGTCCTGCTTCCGTATTCGGCGCGGTCGAACTTCAGTTCGTCTTGGAGTATTCGCTTGCCCTGATTCCACTTGGTTATCACAATGCCTGTAAATTCCATTTTCTTGATGTCGAGAACTAGTTGCTCATACCAGTCGCCCTTGGATTCAACAGTCGCAAGACTCATTTCTCAGACCTCACTGTCGACAATGGTGCTCTGTGCCATCCGGGTTGTGGGGCCGCTTGTTCTCCCAGTAGATGTCTGCGCCGCATCCTCGAAATGTGGCGGAACCGCATTTGCTCATCTTCCGCGTGGGCGCTGCCGGCGGGGGTGTACGTCGTTCTATGGCGAGGCGTGCTGTGAGGTTCTGGATTTCTGTGCTGAGCTTGTCGATCGATGTGGTGAGTTTATTCGTGACGGCGACTGCTTCAGCGATTCGGTTATGAATCTCAGCGGCTTGCTTCAGGAACAGGTCTAACCGTTCCGGATTGGTTAAATCAATCTTCTTACTCATCTAGATGGCCTCCTGGTTGGTGGGTTGTAGGAGTGGTGCGAGTTGCCTACTCAGGATCCCTCGTGCTTGCTCTCGCGTGATTTTGCGGAGTACCTTCAATTCGCGGACGCGGAATTTCCCGTCCGTGCCGAGCGGTATGGCGATGATGTCTCCGGCCTTGAACTCAACCTCTAAGAACTCAACTGCACCTTTGCTGGCACTGTCTGCAAGACACCAGTCAAGTGTGGCTACGTTGAGGCCCTTGTCACAGAGAATCCGCTCATCACTGGAACCATCTTTGACGGAGTAGGTTTTACCAACCGCATAAACCGCGTGTTGGTAGGGGCTGGTACCATTCTCAAGATATTTCCATGCATGGAGTTTCGTGTCGGTTGGTTGAAGTCTGAGAAGATACAATCCGGGAAGCGATGAACCAGTGACACCTAGGAGCTTTGCTCTTGAGAGGTTTGCTCCTGAGAGGTCTGTTCTTGAGAGGTTTGCTCTTGAGAGGTCTGCTCTTGAGAGGTCTGCTCCTGAGAGGTATGCTCCTGAGAGGTTTGCTTCTGAGAGGTATGCTCCTGAGAGGTCTGCTCCTGAGAGGTTTGCTCCTGAGAGGTTTGCTCCTGAGAGGTCTGCTCCTGAGAGGTCTGCTCCTGAGAGGTCTGCTCCTGAGAGGTATGCTCTTTTTCCTGCTGAGTCTCCTTTCCACCAGAGTGCGTGTAAGCGAAGAACGTCTGACAGTTCCGACGCATTCATCTTAGGTAGCCTCTGGTTTTCCGATGAGGCGCCAACCAAGTATTCGTTCCGCGAATTGGATGAGGCCGTCAGCGAAGTCTTGCCAGGGAACGCCATCAACACTGAATGTGGGACCCTCGAAGACGAAGCGGATCCGTTTCACATTCGTTTTCTTGTCTAACCCTTCATCGCGGGTTCGCTCGACAGTCTCTTGAACAGTCATAAAGACATCAAAGAACAAGTAGACTATGCTGTCGCGCCCTTATTCGGAACGGTACTAATCCGCGTAGGCTTTGGGACCATTTGTGAGGGTACAAATAGGCCCATCTGCACTGCTAGCTTGAACGCAACTAACTCATGCTCACTCAAGGTTGACTCAACAGTATCCACTAAAGCCATTGTCAGCTGCTTCAAGAACGGGCCGATGAATCCATACTGCCTCGCCCTGTCACGGTAACTCTCAGGGACATAATATTTGATAGGCCTTGCCCGGTCACGTTCAAGCTGACGAGGGCGACCAGCCGGCAAACCTAATCAGCCTTAGCCTCGTATGCCTCACATGAGAAGTGTTGACCTGTCGCGGTTGAGAACTTGATGCAGATTCCCGTCAACGTGTCGATGTGGCTCCAATACTTGCAAGTCTGACAGGGCGGTTGAGGTCTACGCATCAGTCCTCACTTCCTCAAGAACCCGGTTCTTTGGCTTGGGATGATTCTTTTTCCATTCGTCCATGAGTATATTGCTAAGGTCTCGACCTTGACCATCAGCTTGCCAACGAGCCTTGCGTTCTTCATCTTCATGCACCGTTCTGATTGAGTAATACTCACGCTCAAGGTTCACTAAATCCCAGTGAGCGCCGGGGAGAACCTTGTACTTTGTCAGATCCCATTTGTCGTCTCTGGTGAGTTGCCCAGGTTCAAACTCGATTGTGCCATAGATGTATTTGCTTCCTTTCTTCTTGGGCGCGATAATGGTCACATGTCCATTTTCTAGATTCACTAGGGTGACTCGCTCGTTCTCCTCGTCCATCTAGGCATCCCTCTCTGGACAGGGGATGTTCATTTCCATCCTGAATCCGAGTGCTCGCATGAGTTTCAAGGCGCGTTCCCGCTGCTCTTGTTTCTCAATAGTTTCCATCTCGCCTCAACTCCTCTCAAGCACATGCCGTGCCTCATGCAGGATCTTCGCTTCTTGTGACTCGAACCACATACCGCAAGCCATACATCTCCATAAGAAAGGCTGCTCAGGCATTTCGCTCAACTCCTGTGTACTGGGATCCCGCGCTTGTGCCAGCAAATCGGTCCTATGCCCCGCTTGACGCTGAGTTCGGCGGATAGTTCGCGGCCGCATCTTCCGCAGTGATACCGCTTCTCAAGTGGTGTGTCATCGTCTAGTTGTTCTTCGATTCGCCTTTGGAACGTGTCCGGGTAGCCCGCCTTCCAGATTCTTGTCACGCCGTACTTTCGCACCAAGTCAGGGATCGTGGTCTTGATGATTGATTCAATCTCAGGCCGCTTGCGGAGCTCCCAGGAGTCCTTCTTCAAGCGCCACGCGGCTGAGACGACTTGGAAGATCGTGCTCTTTGCTACGCGGCCTGATTCCTCTTCTGTCAGAAACTTTGCGTAGCTGTCTAGGAATCGAGTACAGTTCTCATCGAAGTCACCATAGTACCCGTATCGCGGTAAGACTAATTCGGGGTGCCAGAAGACTCGGGGCAACTCAACCGCCTTCCCAACATTCGCAATCCAACCAAACGCCATCTTAACCACCGCAACTACAAATGTAGGCATGTAGGTAATAAATGTGTTGTTATGTAGGCAACTATATAAGCGGCTATCGGATAAAGCTAGGTGACGAACCTTGGGAATCCTGAACGTTGAGATCCCCGATCCGCTAGACAAGCGGTTCAGGCAAGCTATGTTTGAGCGACTCGGCGGCAAGAAGGGAGCCCTACAACGAGCAGTCATTGAGGCCATAGAACTGTGGATCAAGGCGAAGTCTTAGCGAAAGGCCGACTGATAGGTGCTAGAGGCGGCTGAACCATCAGGAGAGAGTGAAGGAAACATGAGCGAGAGAAAGTGTGGCAGAGAAGGTTGCCGTTGCTCATTCGAGAAGTACGGTTACAGTTGCGGATACTACCTTGATTGCTCACTTGGAAAAGCGTTGGAGAAGTCTAAGTATCAGATATGAAGGAAACATCCTCGTCTAGTTCGCATAGATGTTATTTAGATGAAGCGACCTAAACACTATTCTATGACCGGCAGAAGATTGCCTGCGTATGCACGTGTTTGGCTTGAGGATCCGGCGGTTAAGGTTTGGCGTGGCCGCTTGGGAGCGGGCACATTCAGCGGTTACTATAGTTTCCTGCACCCGTACTTGCATGGTATTGGTAAGAGTCCAAGTGAGGCTGTTGTGTGGGGGAAGGATCCAGCGAATGAGGATGCAGTCCTTGACAGCATCGGCGCCTTCGTAACTCCGATCCAGCGCCGGCACGCAACGAAGCAGCTGGCGAATGCGTCCGTCCGCTCGTTCTACATGCATAACCGCGTCCACCTCTCTCGAGACATGACGCTCATCATTCGTGGAACTCAGCCACCAGTTGAGCGGCAACTTACGATTCCTCAGATTCGTGAACTCATCGGCCTCGCGGTTCAGCCTTGGCGGTCGATGCTTCTCATGAAGTGGGGCGCACTCACGGACAATCAAGGCCTCATCGACATCTCAAACCGTCACGCTGAGACCCTCGTTAAGGCGTTGCAAGCGAAGGCGGAGATCTGCAAACTCAGTATGCCCGGGCGAAAGCAGCATCGGAACGAACAACCCTTCTACACATACGCGCATCCGGAGGCGCTTGCGTCTCTACGCGAATATTTCGACCGGGAACGTGGATGGCCCAAATCGAACGAGCCCGTCTGGATCTATGGGACTGAGGTTCAACGTGGTAAGCCGGTGACGACGCGAGGATTCGAGGAAGCATGGCGGCGTCTCCTACGACGAGCGAAGCTGATACCTGCCGCGCAATCAGATGATCCAGGTCAACGCTACGGGTTCGGCGTCCACAACACACGAGACCTAGCGATTTCGGAACTCTGCACGGTGCCAGGCTTCAACATCATGTGCGCGGACTTCATGGCAGGACATGAGATTGATCCGCTCAAGTACAAGGAGTTCTGGAAAACGAAACCGCAATATGTGGATGAACAGTACCGCCTTGCAATGCCTCACCTGAACCTCATGACCGGCAAGCAGGAACCCGTTGAGATTACGGAGGAAGTTGTCTTGAAGGTTCTCCAGAACGCGCCGCTTGTCCTACGAGTCTTGAAACTGATGGAGGAACGAAACCTCCGCGCTGGAGAAGAGAGCCCAAGCTAGAGGAAGAAAGAGTACCGAAAAGTTAGCAGACAATCGAGGGGGACCTTGTTGCCGCGTGTAGGTGCTTGATCTTCCGGTAGCATCCTGAAGCGCAGGCATAAATCAGCTCATTCGTCTCAGGAATCAGTTTAGGCTTCATGTAGTTGGATGGTAGAATCTTGCCGCAGACAGCGCATCTTGTCATCCAATCACGACTGGGCGGCGCCTGTCGCCTTTCTCAAACAGCATCGTGAGTAAGTCCCCGTCCTTCAACTTGGTAAGATCCACTCCACTTGAAACCTTGGCGGCTCGCACCGTTTTGCCGTCAGTCACGTTAATCATGCCTGCCTGCTTACCCACCACGTCAGGAACCGGCGCCGTCGTGTACGCAACCTCATAAGCCAACCTTGGGTCAGGATATGATTGAATATCCACTAACGCCTTATCGAATATGTCATCCATCCCGTCGAGCACAATATGCCACTTGTCAGGCTGCTCTTCCAGCATCCAAGGTGTCGAACCAATCGCAGCCAACGCCTCACGAAGTTGCGCCTCCGAAACTTCCGACTTCAAGTAGTATCGATCAATCAAACTAGAATCTGCCCCCTCCTACAAGCCACCGTTAAGATGTCCTTTTCCTCCCGTTCCTCCAATATCGTGAACGGGGTCACGGCTTGGCATCCCATGATGACCACCAACGCCGTCATGTCCACCATGCCCATGAATTTGTGAATCACGCTCATGTTGTTGAGCGTTCAATTTTTGAGTCGCATCGACTTGATGAGCTGTCGCGTTAAGTGATCCCGTTCCCGTCTGGGTAGGGGCACCCGCAGCGCCGCCCTGACCAAGCACCCAAGCCTTGCACCAAATATCATTTGTCATAGTGTCGTAGTCGCCGCCGTAACCTTCGTGTGACAAAGCCTCGGTGGACGTATCCGAAAATGCACCGTCGAGATTTCATAGGTTTTCTGGAAGGTCCGCGCATAGTAACCGACTGTGTAGTTCGGCATCAATGCGAGGGTGAATGGGACCGTGAATGTGATCGCGTCTAACGGGTCTACGGTTTGGTTAAGGATCTTATCGCCCCAATCATTCGCGTCAGCAGCCGCCGACAGGAAAGGCGCGTACACATACTTGTAGAAGATATGCCAGGCGGCTTGGCTTGTCGTATCGTTCCGCGTAACCGTTGAGCCGCCGCTACCATACTCAACTTCAACCGCATTCTCTAGGAACTGTAACGTGTTCAGTCGATCCAGTGAGAGAGTGTCGCCTTCACAGACCACAATCGGTGCAGGATAGTAGGCTTTCGGCCTGAAATGCAGGTTCGGCCTTCCGCCTTCGCCAGGGTGCTCGGCATGACAGACCCAGTATGTCCACGGAAGATTCGCTGTGCCTGCTCGAATCATCACCTCATCGAGAACATCGCCGACTGACCGCTTCTTAGCTGAAGTCGTGATAGTTCCCGTGCCCGGCGATTGAATATAGTCACCGAACACGATCTCTGAGACGGCTGAAGCTAACCCGTTTACTGGGTCTGCTAGTATATCATAGATTGTCCATGCGGAATAGTCAGCTGGCTTGTTCCGCTCCAATAGGAATGAACCCCAACCTCGCCCAGAGAGCCGTAGAATGTTACCATCAGCGCTCGGCGCCTCAATCCGCTCCGGCGTCTCAATTCGCCCGAGTAGTAGACGCTCAAATGGGCCCTGCCGCAAGTGGAACCAGATCGGAAGATTCTCGATAACTTCGTTGTACTTGAGGCCGATGTCGTCGGAAACGTCGAGCCTCCACGAGCCCATGCTGCCGTTAGAGCCCAGCCGGAGGTCTAGGCCAATGAAGTCACTATACGTCCCGAAGGGCGTGTAGACGCTGACCTCAGGCACTGCATAGATCATATTCCAAGGAACTACGGGTGGAACATCAGATTCGGATAGTTGAAGCCCCGCATCGTAGTAGATCGTGATCCTCATCGAATCCATAAAGTGCACATTGGTTGATATATTGTAATAACCAGAAAAACCGGCGCCGAAATTACTTGCGTTAATCTGAGCGGCTGTGAGTGTGTAGATCCCCCATAGATCAGTCGCGCCCCCATACGTTCGCCGTTCATACGATGCGCTCCACGCTGGTGCCTGCTTCTTATCATCCCCGGCATATGCACCCGCAACGTAGAGCCGAACATGGGTATCATAGGCATGATTCCCCCCGCCTCCATCGTATCCGTACATTTCTAGCTTGATTCCGCGTATTATCGCACCTGATGAAATAGTGAATCCGAAGGCCGTCCCTCGAATATAGTGACTATATCCGATACCCTTGTACCAGGTACAGTTGCCATCTTCCGAGACGATGTATGCAGGGTACGTCCACGCTATCGTCCCAGTAGCCGAGTCATCAGCGCCCGTAGTCGGATATGTTGCGGCAGTTGAAACCATCTCTCGCTCTCTCCTAAATGTTTGGCACGAGCGTGTTGCAAACATTCATCCGCGCCAACGCCTCCAATGCGAGTTGCGGCCCAGTGCGTGAGCCGATCTTATCGTATCTTCCGCAGAATATCCAGACTGGCTCCGTACTGAAGCCTTTCGCCACCGTCACCGTATCGAAGGTTGTTCGCAGGCTACTCCAATAGGCCCCCGCATCGTATCCGCTCAGGTCACGGTTAGCCTTCTTCTTCGCGACCATCCCAAGAAGGATCGTAGCCTCCGCAGGAGCCCCCGCCGTAGTGGCAACATAATGTGAAGGATTATCATCAGCATCGCCCGCATCAACTTCAGGCGTACCATACGCTGCGGCGTTAGCATCCTCCTCAGTGCCGAGTCGTGTCCAGTATCGGAAGTCTGTTGGCGTCAAGTCAACCTGAACTATGTGCCCTGTGAAGTCTGTGGAGCAGGCGTTCTCCAGCCAAACCTTCAATACGGGTTTACCATAATCCATTTCAAGGTGAAGCCACGCCTGCAATGAATCCGTAGCTGTGGCAGGGTAAAGTGCCCGTAACCCTTTCCGTAGGCCCTGCGTCATCTTCCATCGAGGATTAATCTTCGGCCCAACCGTGGATGCGGTAACCTCCTGATAACTACCCGCCGACTTCACAGCGTAGGCTCGGATTCGCCCCACATCAATCCATGCCGTCCCATTGTAGTAGTAGAGTTCCCAGTACCCTTTAGTGCCTGCCTCATCGTTGCGGCTAACCACTTTGATCATGCCATTCGAGAGGGTTACTTCTCGCCCACTCTTCGTGAATGTGACTGCGGCCTTCGCAAGGTCAGCCTCCGCAACCCCATATGTAGTCCAATCCAAATCAGGCTGCAAGAGGCAGGGAACCGCATATGCTCCCCCTGCACCATCATCACTGTACCGTGTGAAGTCAACAGTTTCAGTCGGATCAGTGAGTACGCCAGCACCCGCACCGACAGGCAGAGGAACCACGCTAGTTGGGACTACTGTGCCAGCGGTGAATGAGGTTGACTCATCAGCCTCACCATAAACGGTTCCGCGACTCGCCTCACTCGAGTGCAGGATCTCCGCGAAGACGACATCAACCATGTAGTAGTTGGGTGCCCCAAACTGCTCAGTGGGAACCATCTTCAGTACGTAACCCCAACCCGAATCAGTACTCTCCATATCCGCGATGAAGTAGATCGGGTCGGGACGATTAAACTCAGACTTCGCAGAAGCCAGTTGAGTCTTATATGTGGATCCGACTAGTTCAGCTTGAAACGACCAGATCAACGCGCCATAGGTGCCGATGTTCGTCATCACGCTCGCGTCGACACCCCACATCTTCTGAATCGTTGCAGGCCGCATGAAGACAACATGTAGGTTCAAGAAGTGCTCGAACGTGAATTGCCCCATAGTCAAAGACGTATAGGTCACTGTGTTTCTCTCCCGATCCTGTAGAACTCTGCGCCGATAATGTTGGATAAGTCACTATTCTCTGCGAGCCACATGACTTCATCCTGAATCATATTCGCGTCTACCGCTGAACTTAAATCCTCAATGCTGGGCGCGTCAGCATACTTCGCGTATGCGCCCTTCTCGTAGAGCCAAGCTTCCGAACTGCTCCCGTACCCTTGACGCCAAACACCATACCGTCCCCGCTGTGATGTTAGATATTCGGATCCAAGTCCCACTCTCTCCTGCCAAGCAAGCGTTGAAGGATAATAGAGATAATTTTGTGCCGCTATCGTGGACTCGAAGTAGGTTCGCCGCTCCTCTAACGTCCAAGGACTGTAACGCCTTCTACCAGCGGAACCCCCTGGTCTCCACATGTGGCCACGATAAGCCATATAGTCAGCCAAATCCTCACTCATGCCTGCCTTCACATAGTCTGCCCGAACCTCCGCATAAGTTCTACCCGCGCGTAATTCAGCGTAGACTGTTGAACGTGGATCAGATCCCGCAGTCCAACCAGTGAGGACATCCTCATAACTTTGAGTCTCCGCGTTCCATGTCAGAGAGTAGACTCCCTCACCCGCACGAGCCGTATACGCAGCATACCCCTGCAGGTTCGATTTCGCATTCAAGTAAGTGATGGTGTCGATTCTGCCTGCCTTGTACTGAACATCAATCCAATCCAATGATAATCTGAGATCCTCTGCCCTAGTCGTTCCCTGCACCTGAGAACGAGCATAATTCGCAAGCGACTCACTGCCTAAAGTTCCAATATCACGGACAATTCCGACAGAGTACCCACCAACACCACCAGTTACTCGGAACGTGTTCTGTGCAAGCCAAAGATTGTCAGTCCCTGCGAGATACATTTGGTAACTCTGCGCTTCAGCTAGAGTCCCGAACTTTCCAGTCCCACCGTAGAGAGCAGTATTGTAGGCGCCATAGGGTAATCCAGTGATTGTGAACTGGCTTGCCGCGGCATTGACTGCCGCCTGCCATGCAACCGCAGACGCATTCGGCATGTACCCGATATTCTCACCAGTGATCTGCGGGCCGTAACGGTTGTATGTTCCCGCAGGCGTCATCATAGAGATTGGGGCAGCCGGAGCACCAGAATAGGGAAGTTCAGGATAACGCAATGGTTGATCATTCAAAAGTTGAGGACCAATACGATTCGGTAGACCCGTCTCTACCCATTCTCTCGGTACAAATCCTCTGAGTGCATTGATTTGATCAGTCAAACCAGAGTATTGAGTCCATACCGATTCGACGGCCGCATGATGAACTTTCGCTTCAACACGTAACTGAGATAGCATCGCTTGTTCCTGCAGAGTCAACCCTACGCTTCGCGCTTTCGAGTAGAGCACATCTAGTTGACTGTAGACTTGCGAAGCACGTGAGTACCGGAAAGCCCCACCGACAACGCCACGCTGACCATACAAGCTGTATAGTTCAGCAGTTCGCCCCGCATAATATCCCGCAACCTCACTCGACACCGCCTGACGATAATCAGGCGTTTCAGTCCACTGAGCAGTCCAACCGCCGGGGCCTGCTTGAACTGTTGGGCCCCGCATCCACCCTAGTTGTTGCGATACCCTCGCCGTTTCCGGGTTCCTCACATAAGTCTGCGTCATGTAAGCATAGGATGCGTAGACTCCACCACGATTAATGAACCAAGTCTTGTATTCTTCCGCAGTCATTTGGTTAGGTCCAAGTCCCGGAGGTGGCCCTTGTAATCTAGGATTAACCTCGAACTCCCCACCCATCCTGTGACTGCGTATGTATGTGATCGGCTCATTCGGCGGAATATTGCCTTCATACCTAGCTGTGATGTCTGCAGTCGCTTGTAATCCAAGAGCGGCGGCGCCAGCAAGCGCGATGCCTCCACCAGCAAGGGCGGGAGCAAGAGCGACAGAGCCCGCCATAATTCCAGCATATGAAGCTAGACCCACACCTGCTTCCCAAGATCCAATGGCGAGACCCCAACGTTCAAGACCTCGCTGAGCACGTTCAGGAGTCGCATATAATTGTCCGCCTAGGCCAGCCTGACCCATCGCATAGACGTATGAGAGTTCTTGTGCGGTGAGTTGTGCGCCAAGTTGCATGAGTCCGAAGCCAACACCACTAGCTACGCCACCCCATCCACCCATCGCGTTCCAACCAGCGCGTAGAATACCTCCGCCTCGGCCACTAACACCAAGTTCCTGGCTAATCGTGGTTACAGGAGTGAAGTCAGTGAGGGTGCTTTGAAAGATATCTGCCCTCAAATAATTCCATCCAACCTGTTGGGCCCTTCCAACCGCACCCACTGGCCCCGTGGTGGTGGAGATGACATTACCGACAAAATCCAATGTTGTCTGACCAAACATTCCCCTCATCGTAGCACCGATGATTTCACTTGCAAAACTCCTAGCTAACAGAAACGATGTTTGCCCCGCTGTCCACTCCATTGTGGCGGAGTACATTTCTGCTGCGGTTGGTTCCTGAAACGGGTATGCGGTTCCTCTACCTTGAAGCGCCTGATATACAGCGGAAGCACCAACAGCCCCGACTAGCTGCCGAATGTACGGTGCTTCAGCATACGCAACAGCAGCATTAGCAGCGAACCCCACAGGCGCGAATGCGAAACCTCTGAGAATGCCTGCGCCGGGTGCTGCATAACTGAGCGCCTTCGATGCGGAATACAGTGCAAGATACGGATTAGCTGCGTATTGTTCCCGGTAATAGGCTGCGGATGCTTGTCCAAGAAGATTCTCGGGTGCCACGTATCTGTTTCCTTGCGCCCAATAGTATTGTGAAGATGCGACACGACCAGCCGCAGACCACGCATATGAGGGAAGGAATATTGGAATTGGGGATGGAAGCGCAGAGGTCCACCAAAGATTGCTTCCGTACGTCCTCATTAGAGGGTAGGCTTGCTTGTACCAGTCTGGATAGTAGGCTGCCTTATATTCAGGCATGTCCTCCATGCCCGCGGCCTGCATGAACTCGTCAAGCCACTTCTGGAACCAATCTGGATAATCGGATTTAGGGGTGTCTTCGGAAGACATATTATTCACCTACACATAGGGAACTTGGGAGATTGAACTGTTGAGCGGTATTCCTCCCGCGCTTGATACTGCCCGCGCCTTCAAGTGGGGTCTCGGCCTCATGGTGTTCCTAGCAACTATGGGGATCATCTTCTTTCTCTCTCAGAGTAACCCGCTCCACCCTGGCCTTGACCTCGCTGTTCTCTTTCTCGGCGTGTTCATCGTTCTTGCCGTAATACTTCTCTGTGCAGCAAGGAAAGAGTGAACGAAAATGACTAAGGCTCAAATAATCGGGTTAGCACTTCTTCTCTTCGGCGCCCTGTACACAATCTATCTGCTAGTCACGGAAGTCTGGCCTCTAGGACTCCGCTAGGGGTGGTTGCTGTGTTGAGAACTTGCGCTCCAGACGGCTCGGCTTTCATCCTCATAGTCTCTGATTGCGAGAAGTAGTTCCAACTCAGACTCCGTTAGTTTGGATACGCAACAAATGCATACTGAGAGGGGGAGAATGCGTGCAGCAGATTCAGGTGGACGACCGCCTGTTTGTGGTTCAATGCTCCAGTATTTCCCGAATAACTTACGAGTCACATTGATGGCTTGGCTGATCCGTCGGACTTCAGGGGTTGTGGTGTCGCCGCGCTGGTAGGCTTTGATAAATTTCTGGTTTGCACTGACTTCGCTGCGAGGCCTAGATAGTACCTTTTAGTTAATTCGTTAAGGAAGAGTTCCACGTTATCTTTCGGCCACTCAAGCGGCACCCATGCGTCCTTATCATTCTGCTGTTGTGTGACTATGCTGAGTTTGCGAATCAAATCCTCTTTCTCTGAGCGTGCACCCGCCGAAGCCTCCGCGATCTCGCCGATGGTTGCTTCCCGCAGCTTATATTTGATGTCATTGTTAGTCCATTCCCAGGAGCCATTCGTGAGTTTCGGAAGTTCAAACTGGTTCGCTTCTGAGGCTGGGCGCGTCTTCGTTTCTTCTGACATTCCCTATTCACCGCCTAAGATGTTGCTAAGCTCGAGACGAGAGGCGCGAAAGTATAGACTTCAAAGTTCGGGTTATCTGAGGAGAAGGTTAGATTCGCAGGGTCTAAGAGGCCTCCCGTACCCGTGAAGGTTACGCTTGGGGTGCTGATCACGATGGTTACATTCGTATCGTGTCTTGAATTGTGGATCCCAAACATGTCAAGATTTTCCTTATTGATGCTTAGGTTCACGTTGACGCCGCGCTTTGTTGGGATGAAGTCTGCGAATGCTGTGCTGCCGCATGCAGGAATTGGGAATATGCCGTTGTTGAAGGCGACTACCCAACTTCTCACGCTAGGCGTGTAGTTCTGCGCGGCATCTACGTCCCGAACGGTTACGTTGTCTGCTCCGCCTGACGCGCCTGTATATGCGCCTGTGGTTGGGTCTGCGAAGCTCCAATTTGTAGGTGCGGTGCCATCGTAGGCTTCAAGGTTCCCTACTAACGCGACGGTTCCTTGGACTGGACCTGAACCAACTGCGCCGAATGCTCCGCCACTGATTAGGCAGTTCTTCAGCTTCAAGTAGCGGGCAGTTGCGCCGACGGTTTCACGTAGGCACATGCTCATACTTGTTTCTATGCCATCTGCCAAATTGATGCCGCGTTTCATGAAGCCGAGTGTCGCATTCACGATTGTTCCGAAACTCAAGTTGAGGCCAAGCGTCTGTATGCTTGCTAGGGCTTCGCTTGGGTCGCGGCTACCTGCCACATAGTTCTGGTAGGCGCCGATGCTGCTGCTGAAACTGAGTTGGGGGGATTGACCGATGAAGACTGCGGTGGTGCCAGTGCTGAATGTTCCCCGTGTACCCTCCGCCATGTACTGTACGTCTTCGCAGTTTTCAGGTAAGCCAAATTGTGTACTCATTGTCTAATTCACCTCCGACTCTTCGGTTTCCACTGTGCTTCTTCTTTCAGGGGCTGCTTCTGCTTCACCTGCAGACTCTTCACATGCGCTTCAGCTTTCGCTTGACGCTCACGTATGAGCCTGCACGAGCGATTCCTACAGTTCCCCGTTGCCGGATCAATAAGATCCGAACAGGTCGGACATCTCTTCTCAGTCAAGATATGTCACCATGAAACTCTCAATCTTCATACCATAGGCGGACCCTTAGGTCCTCGGCCAAAATATTGTCGTTGGCTCGCATATCCTTCCGTACTCTACCGCCTGCGACAACATCGATCTGCTGGATTCCGCCAGTGGTGGGGATCTTGCTTGCTCGCATGATGCGGTCAATCTCACGAACCATATAGTCCAACTCGGTCTTGTCCTGCGTGACGGCGGCGATGCGAATATAGTCCCACTTCAATGAGGGAACCGTTGACCCGACCACTTGGAGAATGGGCTGTTTGGATTCTCTGAATATGACGACTTTGCGGCCCGTGAACTTATCCACACCGATGCTAGTAACGAATCCCGCGGCTGTGATGGTTGTGCTAGATGGGGTGCTGCAATTCCAGCCGGCTAGAAGAATCGACCTCAAACTCACGAGTACGTCTTGTGTGATTGCCGTTTATTGCACCATCCCGCAAAATGGATTAGGAATCTGAATATGAAACGTAACGGAATATCTTTCAAATGAGCGTATGGTCGATCCATCCAAACCAGAATCGTAACCCACTTCACCGAGTCTAATCGCTTAGGAGCTCCGCGAGTTCCCAGAGGCGCTTGAATAGCCACGCCTGCACTCGACTCATCCGCTGAGGATGCTCGACCATTGTCACCCGCATTCGCAGGAGATTGGGTAACTTCTTTTGCCATATTCGTCTCAACCGGCAATGTAGACAGAACAGGTGCGGCCGCTTCAATGGTCTCCGACAGAGGGAGACGCATGGGAAACCGAACGGATGCTTCTTCCCGGTCTTAGCGGGTTTCGTGTCTATGAGCAGCCAGAAGTCGCGGTGCGGCTTCGCATCATCCACGCAGAGGTACACGCCTTCACCCAAGTTTGGGCCACGAGGCCGCGCATCCAACACATGCAAGACGCCAACAGGTAACGGGTACTCTCTAGAGTGGCGGATCCTCAAGGTCTATTTCCCATACAGACTCATACCAGCCATAGCGGAGGCAATGTGGCCCACTCACTGTATTCGTCTCCGAGCAATGAAGGTTTTATAGGGCCGCTTCGTCTCGACGACACCGACGATGTACTCTTCGTTATCCAAGGTGACTTTATCGAGTTCCTCAATGGTTTCGCTGCGGGAAACATAGACGGTGCGGCTGTACTCTTCAATCACGCCCGCTTCGGCTTGTAGGAGTTGGCGTGTACTCTCGCCGACGATTGCTGTGATCGTGCTTGCGGTGTAGGTGATTGTGGGGTCCCCATGCTCATCAGCTGCGCCTTCCGTTCGGTCCCACCAGACTATTCTGGCTTCACTACTGTACCGTTTCACGAGCCGTGCCAGTAAGCGGTCGAATCGTGAGGCTTCAGGAGTGGTCATGTAGCTTCCTCCTCAGCAAAATATCGTCTCCGTTCTCTCTCCTCATCCGTGGCCTGCTTGTATCGTGCCTGCCATCCAAACTTGAGGTTGCAGAAGAAGCAGAGGAGTTGTCCATTCTTTGTCTCGTTTGAGCCGCCAAGGTTGAGGGGGGTAATGTGGTCTGCAATCATCATCTTTAAGTCAGGGTAAGCGTCGAGTAATTGATGTTTCATTCTACGACAGTATTTGCATCTGCCACCAGCGGCAGCATAGACGCGTTTATGAAAGCTTGCCTGATCCCGACGTCGTTCCTGACTGTAGAGTCCTCGAGGGGTCAGTTTTTCTGGGCGACTCGGCGCCGTGGTGGGTTCCATGTAGAGCATCGGAGTCAAGTTTTAGATAAGACCCTCTCGAAGCGTCGTATGATGTCCTCTGCTTCGGATCGCCAGAGGACGCGGCTGAACTTATCCCAACGGTAACCGCCGATTGCTTCCGAGTGAGGTTCCCGGCTTTCAACTCCTGCCGCCGTCAAGAGAACAATCGCATGTTTCAGGTCTGCCGATTCAAACTCGTCGGTCGGTGCACTTGTGAGCTGAAGTCGGTTCATAACGGATTTCTCTATCTCTTGCGCCATCCTCTCAATCTGATAGTCCTCCATATCCGTGTCGGGTCCAACGCCTTCGGTGATGTCTTCAGCGATGATTCCGAAGTATGCGGTGCCGCCTACTGGTGAAACGTAGAATCTTGCGACTGAGACCTCATGTAGGGTTGCGACTGTTGCGGTGGATTCGGCTCGCCAGTACCCAGTCACGTCTGTGCTTGCTGTGTCGTAGTGGTAGTGATAGTGGCCTGTCGAGTCATGTGTGAGGTCGCCGGTTGCTAGCGTAGCCTTCGTTGTGCCCGCAGAATCCTTGATGATAAGCGCAATCGCGGATGGGTCCACATCGGCGCCCGCATCATCCGTAAATGTGAGGCTGATAGTGCCAGTACTGTCCACATATATTTCCGTCGTCAACTCTTATTCCACCGTGATCGATTCATCCTTCTTACTGATACCTATCGTGGCACCGCGTTTGCTCACTAATGCGGAGGCTACCCGTTTACTGATACTTACTACTCCCTTGAGCCTCTGAGGCCAACTGAGGGATGCTGTAGATAATCCGTAACCTCTAACAACCTGTGAGATCACTACAATCTTGGCCCCGATTGAGTGACCGTAACCGTTCACGATTTGTGAGAGATGCCCCGCAGCCACGGCAGCGGAATCGCCATAACCACTCACGACTTGCCCGATCTGAGTTGAAACGCTAGTCGCAGAGGCCCCGTAAGCGTAAACTACCACAGTGATATGAACTACAGCTGCACCCAATGAGGCGCCATAGCCTCTCACAACCTGAGAAAACCGAACTGCCCCAGCCGCAACAGAAGCGCCATATCCCTGGACCGCTTGGCTTACTCGAACCAGTCCTGCGCCTACTGAGGCCCCTGCGCCCGTAACAATCTGTGAGGTTACCGAGGCGAATATGCCTACACCATGCCCAGCACCATTCACGACTTGTGATACGATTTTGCTGAATGATGATTGTGATAATCCTGATCCGTGAACGACTTGACTAAACAGTTTTGCGACCGTTGATTGGGATAGTCCCGCACCATGAACGCTTTGTGAAAGCAATTTACCGAATGAATCTTGACTTGCACCAGCCCCCTGCACTACCTGACTCTTTAGGGTGACAATGCTTGCGAGACTGAGGCCTGCACCTGCCACTATTGCACCTCGCTTACAAGAAGTGGTTGAACCTGAGGCGCCTGATCCCGAGACTACCGCATCCTGCGTGTACGCGGCTGTGGGTGGCGTGAAGTTGCTTGTCCAACGAGCAACACCCTTCGAGATGCGAAGCTCATCAAGCCAACCATTCAAATCAGTTTGAGGACCAGCGTAACGATACCCAATTCTCAAAAGGCCCGTGAAGTCAGGAATACTGTCGGCGTGCGTATCCGTTGTCCCGACTTGAGAACCAGCTTGAAAAACATACCAGTTATTACCACTACGAACAAGAGCCACATGATACCATGTATTCAAACTCAGAGTCGTTGTTTTGATTACAGAAAAAACTATTACGGCATTTTGAACTAGCTGGAAACGCCAAGCGTAAACACCTGCATCATTCTTAAGTTCAAATCCATACCAATTATTATCGTCCGTGCCGTGACTCACTATACTATAGCGGAATGTGTCAGCAGGCAGAGAGGGAAACCTAACCCAAATATCAATCGTGAAGTCACCCGTGCCGAATGCCCAGTCCGCCGAATCTGCGAGTGAGAGGTAGTCGCCTGTGCCGTCGAATAGTCCGCTTGCGCCGCCGAACTTGCTCTGAGCGGTGTCGATCTGAGCGTTCCCGTTCGCGGTGACTGTGTGGGGGCTGTTCGCGCCTGCATAACTCTTATCTGTGAATGTGGTTGAAGTGTCCGCGCCGTCCATGTGGAGCATTAGGACTGTGTACGCGTCTATTCCAGGCATTTGGCTGCAACTCCTTCATCTTCCAGGAACTCTTCGGCCCACTGAACAGGCCAACTATTCCTTACGCGATTCATATCCGGTTTAGGAGAATGGTTTGGGCAGCGCCATCGGCCGCTACGAAAGATTAGATCTTTGACTTCGCCGCAGTCTGCGCAGTGTGGCATATCAGGTGACCTCTGTTTGGTTGGTGGAGTTCTCAGCGGTGTCAGTGGTTGATTGGTAGATTTGCCCAGTGAGGATGTTACCGTTTGCCTTCTGAGTCTTCAGACTTGACAATAGGCTGGCTGCTATGTTCGCCATTGTTGCCGCGTCCTTGCAGGTGCAGATTGCGTTAATCTGATAGACAACCTTCAGTGTACTCACCCCCTGAATCAACTTGAACGGTAAACCCGAAAAAGTGGGGAGATTCTAACTGTTCGTGATCGTGTACGTGCAACTCATGGTGCCGCCTACGCTGACGAGGTAGCCTGTGGCTCCGTTAACTAGGTCATGGAGGACGAGGTACACGTATGTGGCGATTGTGACTTCCATACCGATTTCCTTGTAGGTGATGTCCGCCGCGGATCCGTTCGTTATGGTGCCGGTGATGGTGAAAGCGCCTGTTGTGGTTCCGCCAGTGTACGTTCCGACCGTCGCAGCAATCTTTCCTGTTCCTGCCGGCGAATCGGTGACAGGGATCTGGATCGTGACGTCATCAACATCGGGTGTCGTGCTGCCCGTACCCGTGCAGATCTTCGGGGCGCTTGCGGTGAATCCTGCTGCGACTGTATGACCAGCAGATGAGGTATCCGTCACTGTTTGGGATGATGCGAAGACTCCCGCCATCTCCAGCTTCGCATACTGACTCGTCTTCAGATCGTGTTCCTTGTGGCCTTGCGCCGTGATCTGTGGCTTGCAACCACAGAATTGCGTAGACTTGCCCACATGCTTCTTGCATGGAGCATAGACTTTCACGTCTAGAGTAACGGTGCTTCCTCCTAATGCTTGACTCATATCATTTCACCTCCCGCGTTCCCTCCGGTTTGTCCAGAAGAACAGTAACATGTCCTACTATGCGAGATATTCCGCTACTGAGAGAACCCGTTTGAGCAGCCACGCCTTCACTCGTACATGTGGCCTATTCAGCCAGATCGCTAAAGTGTAGAGTTCCACAAGGATTGTGTCCGGCATTTCGCCTGCGTCGATTCGCCGGAGTTTACAGTGGAGACAAGTCAAGTGTGGACGTGCCATGTGGAAGTGGCAGAGCGTATAGCAGGGTAATGCGAAGGGTCCATGCGCCCGCTTCCGTCGTGGCCCCGGCGTGATACGCATCCAATAGTATGGCTCCCTATACTTGTAGAATTTGACTTCATCACCGAAACTAGGCATGAAACCGGTTACTGGTTCAAGTGGACTGGGAGGCGCTGGGTATTGGCGCTGTGGTTTCCTACAAGTCCAAAAGAATAGTAGCACCGCCAATGCGAAGCCCACGACGTATGCGGTGGCTTCATGTTCAGGAATCATCCAGCAAGCAACTCTCCAAGGTCGAACCAGTACCGTAGCAGCCAGTGGCGTAGACGAGCGCAGCGACCATCCCGCCTCACAATGAGGTAGTGTACTTTGACGGGAAAGATGCAGGGAAGCTTACCCTCGTAGACGCGGCGGTGACGACAAGTTAGTAGACAGGTCCAATGCCAACGTCTAAGAGCTCGTCCGCACAGTTCAACACAGTATGGTCTCGGCCAGTTCCCGCGTTCCCTTAGAGGCTGCTGAATGAACTCTTGATGCTCCTGCCTGCTCTGGTCTAGCTGAATCCTTGATACTGATTTCCTAGCTGTCCCAGTAAGCTTGGACGACGGTTACGCCTCCGCTCATGTCCAAGTACATGCCGTTCTCGAAGCGAACACCAGCCCCTGGGAATGGGAATGGATATGTTGATTCACCATTCGCGTATCCTGTCCCAACACTGGGGTTGATGCCGCCAGGTCCTACGGCTGCACTGAAGATTGGATTGCCTGAAACTCCGCCTGAGTCATCGTAGATGTAGACGAAGCCGACGCCACCACTATCACACGTGATTAGGATTTGCCTTAGCCAACCCTTGAAGCATACTGCTCCAGTGATTGAGCCGTCCGCTGTAAGCCGATTCTGAATTAATCCTGCTCTGCCCATTCTTTCACCCCCTCATGGCTCATCCGGCTGATCTTCGCCAGTAGGAATCATGTCTACGATTGGTCTTGCTTGGTAGTGGCCACAGTTCGAGCAGGGTCCACGATTTGCGTTGATGGGGTCAAGGTTATTCTCCCAAGGATTGTATTCATGTCGGAAGTTGATGTTTGTGAGCGTGACAACCGTGGTTTGTGTTCCAAGTTCACCGCAGTATTCGCAGTCTTCATGGCATACGCAGGGTATGCGATCTCGCGTCAGCGGGCCGTTGAGTGTGCGTCCGCAACGTTGACAACGAAACTGTCTTTCAGTACCGATTATTTGCCTCAAATTGTTCGTCCTCGCATACGCATGATCGCACAGTAACACTCAGAGTAGTGAAAGAATAAGAGAAGCAACCGCTATAGCCGCGAAGATTTGAGTGAATGCTATTATGATGGTGATTGCCTCTTCCTTCATCTTGGTAGATAGGGTCATGTGAAACACTCATCTGATTTATTGAATGATTAGGATTGCCCGCCTGAATAGAACGGGCATAAGAGGTTCACATCCGTTTTTATCGAACGGATAAACGGTTTAGTCGCCCTCTAACACTGCTGCTATGTGGTCGCCGTCCCGTCCAACACCGAAGCCTACGCTGCCGGATGCGACTGCCCCTATGAGGCCTTCGCGTGGGCTAGTGTAGTTTTCGATAGCGATGGGTTGGCGCCATGCTACGCCGAGCGAGTCTTCTTTCTGGAAGATGAGCGCATAGTAGTCTGAATCCGCTGTTGAGTACAAGCCGTTGGTTGTTGCGACGCATCGCGGATACCAATTCATGCCTAAGAAGCCGTCTAGGCTCCATTGCATGAACTGTGCCTGCTTGAATGGTAGTGCGTAACT